>SXGT01031705.1_pt1 | contig 48237 bp, 36 predicted proteins | sample 3176221 | NCBI WGS metagenome assembly SXGT01 (sample SAMN11356862, study PRJNA531348) | freshwater metagenome | isolation source: freshwater sample F1-120 | place: China: Fuxian Lake, Yuxi | collected 2017-12-25 | reverse complement strand
ATAAAAAAACATATATTTTTTCTGATACGCTTTGTGCTAATAGCTACAAAGCTTTCTGCATTTAATACAAGCGACTCTACTAAGAAGATAAAGAAAGTGCCAAAGCACTATTTTAATAAAACATTATACATTGATTATTACTCAACCGGTAAAAAAGAACTGGATACAATTAATCAGATTTCCAAATTTCTGGGAACGTATCATGTCAATCAGTTTTCATTAGGATATAATTTCCCCATTGTTACAAGAGATATTTATAACAAAGACAGTACAAAAATTTCAACACTGAATTTATTATTAACCGGGAGTTATACAAGTTTGAAATTAAATTTTGAAGGAATTGATCCACATCACCTGAATAAATTTTCTTTTGGATGCAGAGGATTTTATAGTAATGGAAAGAAAAGTATCTTCTTTGTAGAGTTGTCTCCATTTGTAACACAAGATGGTCCGTATGAATATACTAAAACATACCGCTTAGCTTCTACGGTTCTGTACAATTATTCTGCAAGTCCAAGCTTCAGTTTCAGAGTGGGCTACACGCGTTCTTTCCTGTGGGGAAACCGTTATCAACTGCCGTATGTAGGAATCAGAGTAGGACGATTGGACAAAACAAATTTCAGTGTTCAATTTCCAAGAGGGATGACATTAACTATTCCGATTGGTGAACATGTCCGCACGAGTTTGTACACAAAACCTCAAGGAGGTTTGTATACTTTTGCTAATACCGATTCATTGAAAATCGGCAATGTAAATGAAAATCAAACCTTGTATTTCGGACGGTATGAATTTTTATCCGGTATGCGATTAGATGTTCAGCCGTCTAACTTTTTTAATTTTTATCTGAGTACAGGATTTACTACAAGAAATAAAATTCAATTTTATTCTACAACACTTGTTAAGGATAATAACTCGACTTATATTAACTATTATTCCGAAAAAATAGGAGCGAGTATTTTCGCCAATTTTGGACTAGTATTACGTTTTGGCAGGACAAAATCGACATACAATAATAGCTTGATGTACGATATGAAAGACATTAACAATACGATTGATGCTACCGACAGTGGGCTTATAAAAGGTAATGGAGATATTCCTCCACCAGCGAAAAATATTCAAAAGGTGAATCCGGACGAAATTTTGGATTTAATCGAAACGCAAGATTTGTACTAATTATTTTTCTGTACTTATTTCAAATTCTAATCCTAGAATATTCTTTAAGGGATTCTTATCATAGTCATCTGCAATATTCAATGGTGTTAACATACCAGATGCTGGCAATTCTTTTACAAAAACGGTATTAGTAGTTTTATTTTTCTTTGCTTCGGTTAATTGTATAATTAATTCATCATAAGCGCTTGCATATTTACTTGTGTAGTTGTATTGTTTCGCCAATACAATCAGGAGCACACTAGCAACAAACAATGGGAAAACAATTTTTATCAATGAGCTCATCTTGGCAAATTTTGTTTGAATGGAATAACCAACACTCAAGAATATAACACAGAAGAATAAAGCAATAGAAAAACTTGTAAATGTCCACCCACGCAAAGGCATTGCAAAATCTTTTAAAATGAAGAACTGAAACAGGCAAGTGACTATAATTGAGATTATCAGCGGAATTCCTGCAAACAACATTGCTTTTTTAAAATCAACCAGCTGATTCGTTTCTTTTTTAATTTTCATCCCTAAAAGCATAAACAAGGAAGATATTCCTAAAGCAAGAACATATTTCTTTTGTAGACTTGGAGATAGACTTATTGATTCACTTTTGCTTATTTCTAAGCTAAACACATTTTTTTGTCGGTTTGTATTTCCCGGAGCCGAAAAGCAAATGCCCGCAGAGAAACAAAATGACAAGAAAGCAACAACTATAGCTTTAGTGTAAGATTTATAGTTTGCTTTAAACGAATCACTTTGTTTGTTTTTTAAATAGTAAATCCCAATCAATCCAAACAGACAGAAAAGGATAAGTGCGTAAATTTCAAAACAAGCTCCTACATAAATAAAACTCAAAGAGATTAATAAATAATGAACAATATTTTTCTTAATTCTGGTTAAAATTGCAATTCCAAATAATAAAAATACAATTCCCTGCAAATAACCAAAACTAGCTGAAAGCCACCACCATACTTCTATGTGGTCGATTGTAAAATAAAATAACGAAGCGGTGAACAGTGTTCCATAGACAAATGCTGTTTTATTATTTATTGTAACTGAAAACAGTTTTTTGATTAAAACTTTTGTAAGAATAGATGTTGAGTAACTTAAAATCAATAAAGTAAAAATATAATAAGTAAATATATAAAAGTGAATATGCTCAAATAGGTTGCTGAAAGATACAACTGCAAAAAAATAAGAACAGCTTGTCCAGCGACCACTCCAGGTATTAAATATTTCGCTCACATAAGAAAAAAGCGTATGTCCCTTTGTCATCGAAATATATGCTAAGTCATCGGATGCAGGGCGGTTAAAAAAACTCAAGCATAAATAAAAGCCTATAAATAGTAAAGCGGTTAATACAATAAGGGAATCAGATATAGAATCAATTTTTTTCAAATACTATTTTATTAGAATCACTTTGTCTTGTTTCGGAATAATTTTTCCTATTGATTGGGCAAAATTTTGCATCTCTTCTGCCCGAAGTAAATCTTCGAATTCTTTTTTGCTATTTGGGTTAATCGTTATAAGCAATCCTCCGTTTGTCTGTGGATCGCAGAGTGTCAAAAGTGAATCACCTGTTATTCCCAAGACTTTGGGGTCGTAACTACTCCAATTTCTAAAGCTATTATCAGGAACGCACATTTGTGAAGTGTAAAAGCTCAAATCGTCAATTAATGGAACTTTTGAATAATCAATTTCTGCCGCTAAATTAGCACCTTCAGCCATTTCAATCAAATGTCCTAACAATCCAAAACCGGTTACATCTGTCATTGCAGTTACATAATTTAACGCTCCCAATTTTTCTCCCAGCTTATTTAATTGCATCATTTGTTTGGCTGCAACTCCTTTGTGTTCTTCTTTTAAAATTCCTTTTTTTTCTGCTGTGGTTAAAATTCCAACTCCGATTTTTTTAGTGAGATAAATTAAATCTCCTTCTTTTGCAGTGTTATTTTGTTTTAAATTTTTTAAATCAATAATTCCAGTTACTGCTAATCCGAAAATGGGTTCCGGACTGTCAATGCTGTGTCCACCTGACAATGTAATTCCTGCTTCAGCACAGATCATTCTGGCTCCGTCAATTACTTTTTGAGCCAGTTCGGGAGAAAGTTTGTTTATGGGCCAACCCAAAATCGCAATTGCCAAAAGAGGTTTTCCGCCCATTGCATACACATCACTAATGGCATTTGCAGAGGCAATTTTTCCGAAATCAATAGCGTCATTTACGATTGGCATAAAAAAATCTGTTGTGCTAATTATGGCTTGTCCGTTTCCAATATCATAAACTGCCGCATCGTCTTTGGAACTGTTCCCGACTATTAATTTCTTATCAGTAGGAGCAACAAAATTCGATTTTAGGATTTCTTCTAAAACATGAGGTGCAATTTTACAACCACATCCCGCTCCGTGTGAGTATTGTGTAAGTTTAACTTCTTCCATAATTTTTAACCGCAAAGGACGCAAAGAAGGCGCAAAGTTCGCGAAGCTTTTATTTTTTTACTTTTTGTTTACTGTCTATTGCCTTTTGTCTACTCACGATTTCTCTGGCAATCAACTCAACATTTAATTGTTCAAAATCACAATGTATAATTTTTTCTTCTTCTCTTTTTTCTTCTCCGTAATTGTATGTTTTATCATAATAGACCAAACAAATTCCGAAAGCTGTTTCGTAATCTCTGATTGCTATTGAGTCAATCGCCCGTTTAACATGCTGACCTCCTAATTTTTTGCCAATGCGTTCTATGGCTTCAATTAATTCTTCTCTGCTGAATTTCCCATACTCTTTCACTAAAAATTTCAAGCGCTCTTCCATTGGTAATCCAATAGAAATTACAATTGCATTTTTCATTTGATTCCATAACCCGGTAGGAATAATATTTGTTCCTATCATTCTGCTTTCATTTTCAATCCAACATTTTTTTTGAGAATCAATTTTTGACAGATAGAGTGAGAGGTCGTTTTCAAATTGTTCTTGCGAAGCTTGTGGTTCTTCTCCTAATGCACCAAAAGAAGAACCTTTATGATGAGCAATTTTTTCAAGATCAATGATTTGTTCATTTTGTCTTTCAAGCTCACGAAGAATAATTGTTTTTCCGCAGCCTGTTTTTCCTCCTAAAACAACTATGTTTTTCTGTTCATCAAAACTTGCAAGGACTTGTTTGCGATAATTTTTATATCCACCTTTTAATGTTAAACATTTAAACCCATAGGTTTCTAAAAACCAAGCCATGCTGGAACTACGCATTCCACCTCGCCAACAATGAACTAAAAATGTATCTGATTTATTTAACCTAATTGCATCCTGAACATATTCATGAAGTTTCGGCCCGACAATTTCCAGAGCTTTTAAAACAGCTGGCTGCTTTCCTTCCTGCTTATAAAGTGTTCCTATAATTGCACGTTCTTCATTTGTAAAAATAGGAAGATTGAATGCTCCGGGAATATGTCCTTGAGAAAATTCGGCAGGCGTGCGAACATCCAATATCGGATGTGTTTCCGAAAGTTTTGTGAATTCTTCTATGTTGATTGGTGTAGGCAAAATTATTTTACCTCTTGCATCAATTTACGAATCAATGGTGAAATAGCGATTAATATAATTCCGGCAATCAAAGCATAAATAGCCAGTTGTTGATATCCGTCTGTATACAATTCAAGCTTAGTTGTTAGGTTGGCGTTTTCATCCGGACTCGACATTCCTGCTCCTAATAGTCCAGCAGCATATTGTCCGTAGGCACTTGCTAAAAACCAAAAACCCATCATCATCCCCGCTAATCGCTTTGGAGAAAGCTTAGTCATAATAGACAAACCAATTGGAGATAATGCCAACTCTCCAAATGTAATTACCAAGTAGGCAAGTGTAAATGCATTTAAAGAAGTTTTTCCATTTTCATCAGCAAAGAATCGTGTATAATAAAAAATATAAAAAGCGGCTGCTAAAAATAAAAACCCTATTCCAAATTTAATAACAGTATTTGGTTCAATTTTCTTTTTTGCCATAGCTAACCATATTAATCCAAGTATCGGACTGAAGATGATAACAAATAATGAGTTGGAAGTATTGTTTACAATGTTCGGGTTGATTTCAAATGAGAATAAATTGTGGTGTAAATTATCCTGTGCAAACAATGCCAATGAACCACCGCTTTGTTCGAAGAACGCCCAGAAAATAATGGAGAACAAAATAAAAATAAATGCAGCAATTAATTTCTTTTGTGCTTTTGAGTCGCCTTCTTTTATTGTTTCATAAATGAAATACAAAAATGCTAGTGGTCCGATTGAATACATGAAGTAATCTGTATAGTCGGTATTCTTAATCATAATAAAAATCAAAGGAATACTCAACAATGCGCCAACGTATACGATTATTTCCTTGGTCAATCGTTTATTCGCAGGTAAATTTAATAGAGGAGAATTTCCAATTGGACCCAATGATTTTTTTGTCATCAAAAAAGTGATTAATCCTATTGCCATTACAATGGCTGCAGAAAGGAATGCATAACTCCATCCGTAATCTTTACTAGTTCCTAAATACACACAAACAGCACCACCTAGCAATGCACCAATATTTATTCCGGAGTAAAACAATCCGAATCCAGCATCTCTTCTTGCATCACCTTCTTTATATAATTCACCAACCATGGAAGAAATATTCGGCTTAAAAAATCCTGTACCTATAATAGAGAGTGTGATTCCTAAATAGAAAAATTCCTGAGGAGAAACAGCGATAATAATATTTCCTGCAATCATTACCAGTCCACCAAACAAGAGCGATTTTTTGAATCCTAAAAATTTATCTGCAAAAATTCCACCCACAAAAGTGAAGGCATAAACAAAAGCTTGAATCGCTCCGTATTTAAGGTTGGCATCTTTATCGGGCAACGACAATCCTAAAATCTGATCGGCCATAAAAATGGTCAATACACCACGCATACCATAGAAACAAAAACGTTCCCACATTTCTATTAAAAACAAATACCATAATTGTTTTGGATATTTTCCTTTAAAATCTTGGATTTCTTCTAATGTCAATTCTTTTTCCATGTCGTGTTATTTTTATGAAAGGTAATCAAATTATTTAGACTCTACTTTTACTTCCTTCGCAATCCCCATTGCTCGCTCTTTTACTTTATTCACATCACTTCCTATTTTATCATATGTTAATGCAACCGCCATTCTTCTATACGGACGAGTCACTGGTTTTCCGAAAATGCGGATATCACTTTGTGTATGATTCATTGCTTTATCTAAACCTGTAAATGTTGGATTTGTTCCCTCTTTGTCAGCCAATATTACTGCACTTGCGCCAACTCTTTCTAAAGTGATTTCAGAAATAGGTAATCCTAAAACCGCACGTGCATGCAATTCAAATTCTGAAAAATTTTGTGTCCCTGCTAAAGTTACCATTCCGGTGTCGTGCGGACGGGGAGATAATTCTGAAAAATAAACACCATCATCAGCAAGAAAAAATTCCACGCCCCACAATCCGGCTCCGGTTAATGCTTTTGTAACTTGCTCTGCCATGCGTTGCGCTTCTTTCAAATGTTCTGCATTTATTTCTGCTGGCTGCCAGCTTTCCTGATAATCGCCCCGTTCTTGACGGTGACCGATAGGCGGACAAAATAATGTTTTTCCGTTTTTCTGTGTAACTGTCAACAATGTAATTTCAGAATTGAACTTTACAAATGCTTCAGCAATTACTTCTGAATAATCACCACGTTTTCCTGCTTGTGCATAATCCCATGCTTTTTGAATATCACTATCTGTTTTGATAACAGATTGTCCTTTTCCGGATGAACTCATCAATGGTTTTACTACGCATGGAATTCCTACAGATTTTACAGATGCAACTAATTCTTCAAAACTATTAGCATATTCATACTTGGCCGTTTTTAATTTTAATTCTTTTGAAGCCAAATCACGGATTGCTTTTCTGTTCATGGTGAAGTTGGCCGCTTTTGCACTTGGCACAACGGTTATTCCCTGTTTTTCGTAATCGTAAAAACGTTCGGTACGGATGGCTTCAATTTCCGGAACAATTAAATCAGGTTTGTGTTTTGCTACTATTCTGTCGAGCTCTGCGCCATCTAACATATTGATGACTTCTCTTTCATCTGCTACTTGCTGTGCAGGTGCATCATTGTATGAGTCAACAGCAACAGCATATTGTCCCAATCGCTTTACTGCAATTACAAATTCTTTTCCCAGTTCTCCTGAGCCCAAAAGCATTATTTTCTTCATTTTTAATCTTTTTTAATTATCGCAATTTAAAGGAAATTTTCTATATTTTTGTTTGAAATAATCAACAATTAAACACATTTTATCATGATAGCACTGTACATCATTGGAGGCATTATATTGCTGATAGTTTTATTGTCTTTTGCAGTTACAACTGCTTTTGAACATAAAGCTGAAATTGTCATTAACAAACCTAAAGGGGAAGTTTTTGAATATTTGAAATCCTTAAAAAAACAAAATGATTGGAGTGTTTGGGCTAAGATGGATCCGGAGATGAAGCAGACATTTACTGGAACAGATTGTTCAGTTGGTTTTATTTCTGCCTGGGAAGGAAAGAAATCCGGAAAAGGAGCTCAGGAAATTGAAAAAATTACGGAAGGTGAACGCATTGATATAGAATTGCGTTTTGAAAAACCATTCAAAGTAACCAACAAAGTATATTTTGCTACCACAATAATAGAAGGAAATAAAACAAAAATAGTATGGGCCATGCACGGAAAATCTCCTCGTCCATTCAATTTGTTATTCCCATTAATGAAAGGCTCAGTATTAAAAGATTTTAATCAAGGCTTAGCAAATTTAAAAGCACTTTTGGAAAAATAAATCAATAATCATTGTCACCCTGAGCCTAGTCGATGGGCAATAACGAACAACAAACAAACATATTATGTTAGGAAAATTTAAAGATCATTTACAGGCAGAATTAAAAAACATTGAAGAATCAGGTTTGTTTAAACGCGAACGTGTAATTACTTCGGAGCAAGGCGCTGTTGTAAAAGTAAATGGCAAAGATGTAATTATCTTTTGTGCGAATAATTATTTGGGATTATCGTCTCACCCGAAAGTAGTGGAAGCGGCTCATAAAACATTGGATCGCCACGGATACGGAATGAGTAGTGTGCGGTTCATTTGCGGAACCCAAGACATTCATAAAGAGCTAGAACAAAAACTTTCTAAGTTTGTCGGACAAGAAGACACGATTTTATATGCAGCGTGTTTTGATGCAAACGGTGGAGTGTTTGAACCATTGATGGGAGAAGAAGATGCAATTATTTCAGATGAATTAAATCACGCTTCTATTATTGATGGAGTGCGTTTATGTAAAGCGCAACGTTATCGCTACAAAAATTGTGATATGGCAGATTTGGAAGAGCAATTAAAAGCAGCACAAAAACAACGCTTCCGTTTAATTGTTACTGATGGAGTTTTTTCGATGGATGGCTTTGTTGCTCCATTAGATAAAATTTGTGACTTAGCAGATAAATATAATGCAATGGTGATGGTAGATGAAAGTCATGCAAGTGGCTTCATTGGAAAAACAGGAAGAGGAACCATTGAATTAAAAAATGTAATGCACCGTGTGGATATAGTAACCGGAACATTAGGAAAAGCATTGGGTGGTGCGATGGGTGGATTTACATCCGGAAAAAAAGAAGTGATTGAAATGTTGCGTCAACGTTCCCGCCCCTACTTATTCAGTAACTCATTAGCTCCGCACATTGTGGGTGCTTCCATTGCCGTATTGGATATGTTGAGTGAAACAACTTCACTTCGTGATAAATTAGAAGCAAACGTAAATTACTTCAAACAAGGAATTAAAAAAGTAGGATTAGAAATTAAAGAAGGTGATTCAGCAATTGTTCCTGTAATGTTATACGATGCAAAATTAGCTCAACAATTTGCAGCAAAATTATTGGATGAAGGAATTTATGTAATTGGATTTTTCTATCCCGTTGTTCCAAAAGATAAAGCACGTATCCGTGTTCAACTTTCTGCAGCTCATGAAAAAGAGCATTTGGATAAAGCATTGTCTGCGTTTGAAAAAGTTGGAAAAGAATTGGGAGTGATTAAGTAGGTTACTCCTCAATCCCAATATGCATCAAAGCATCACCTTGGTTTACTACAGGCTGGTTGTTGATTCCAACAATATAACCATCAGTCGGAGAAATTAGTTTTTCATCATGTTCTCCGTAAGGATCACAAATTTTTCCAATGATTTCTCCTTTTAAAATATGAGCACCGTTTGTTTTGGAAGTGTGAAACAATCCAGAAGATTTTGCTCTTACCCAAGTTGATTTGTGTAATAACACAGTTGGATTATTTGGAATGTCTGTCTTTAACATTTTTAAATGTTTCATCAAACGTATACAACCATTCATTCCTTCGTTAATGGAAAGGTAATCGAAGCGGGAAGATTCACCGCCTTCAAAAACCAAAATTGATTTTCCTTTCCGGGAGGCTTCTTTTCTTAAAGTGTTTTCGCGGAAAGGAGAATTTATAATTAAAGCCGGAGAGAATTTTTTTCCAAGATCTAAATTTACTTTGTTTGTAAATACACAACGCAACTGAGGATAGTTACTAATCTTAGCACCGCCCGTATGAAAGTCGATGCCGAAATCAATCTGAGGAATAATTTCATTCATCAAATCGTAAGCAATTCTTCCACCTAAGGAACCATTTTTTGTTCCGGGGAAACAACGGTTTAAATCTCTGCCATCAGGCAAATCACGCGAACCTGATAAAAACGAAATGATATTAATAACTGGAATTGCAATAATACTTCCACACAAAGGTTTTTTTACATCATCACGGGTAATGAGTCTACGTACAATTTCGATTCCGTTAATTTCATCTCCATGCATTCCTGCAAGAATCAATAAAACCGGACCAGGATTTTTAGAACGAAAAACATAAACGGGGATTTCAATAACTGTTTTTGTAGGTAACTGATACCAATTCAAACTCACCTGAGCATTTTGCCCTGGTTTAATATCCATTCCATTGATGTGGATGTTTTTGTTGGTGTAGGTCATTTGTCTTTGTAATGTTGCTTGGTATAGGAACGCAGATTTTTTATGATGGTTATGATAAAGTATGTTATCGCCTGTGGCGATTAAGATAAATTATGATTTGAATTCAATTAAATCATAACTATATCCAACAATTAAAATTTATCTCAACATAAAAAATTATTATAATCCTTTATACAAAAAATAAAAAATCCCTTTTAATCATAAAAATCATAAAAAATCTGCGTTCCAATTTATTTAAGGCTCATGGTTAAACTCATTTCTCTCCACATACTCAATTATCTTCCCTGCAATATCTACTCCTGTTGCACCTTCAATTCCTTCTAATCCTGGAGAAGAATTTACTTCCATCACCAATGGTCCGCGTGCGGATTGTAACATATCGACTCCCGCAATTGCCAGTCCTAATTTTTTTGCTGCTTTAATTGCTGTTTCTCTTTCTTCTTTTGAAAGCTCCAATACGTTTGCTTTTCCGCCACGGTGTAAATTGCTTCTGAATTCACCTGGCGCACCTTGACGTTTCATTGCGCCTACAATTTTCCCATCTACAATGAATGCACGGATATCTGCACCACCTGCTTCTTTAATAAATTCTTGTACAAGTATGTTTGCTTTTAAAGCAAGAAACGATTCGATAACTGATTTTGCAGATTTATGTGTCTCCGCTAAAATTACTCCGATACCTTGTGTTCCTTCTAATAACTTAATTACAACTGGAGCACCACCTACTTGTTCCAATACATTATCAATGTTACGTGGAGCAGATGCAAAAGCTGTTTTCGGCATTCCAATTCCTGCTTTTGCTAAGAGTTGTAAACTGCGTAATTTATCACGTGAACGGACAAGCGCTTGCGATTCTACAGAAGAAAAAACTTTCATTTGTTCAAACTGACGAACAACAGCAGCACCATAAAAAGTAACAGATGTTCCGATACGTGGAATGATGGCATCAATGCCAATCACTTCTTTTCCATTATAAAAAATATGAGGATTCCCTTTTTCGATTACCAACACACATTTTAAATGGTCAAGAACCACTACTTCATGTCCACGTTGTTCCGCAGCTTCCACCAATCTACGAGTAGAATAAAGTTTTGGTCCGCGTGATAAAATTGCTATTTTCATTTATAATTATTTTTTAATCTCAGTCAAATTAAACAACAAGCCAACATCTACTACAAACTTATTTTTGATTAGCTTTCTTCCAATCAAAACAGGATAACGCATCGTTCCTCTGTCGGTTAACGAAATTACAGATTTTATGCGTTTCTTCCCAATTCTAATGATTGTTTTAATGATGTATCTCTTTTCAGATTCTCCAAAAGAATTTTTGATTTCTTTTTGAGAATACGTAGTGAATTTTTGCTCCTTTTCAGTGTAATCAGGATGAGTAGGATCCAATAATTTGAAATACAAAACTCCTTTCTCTTCTCTTATATCATGGCAATGCAAGGCCGTTGTATATGCGCCAGTATCTATTTTTGCGGTTATGCCATACAATCCCAATTCAGGGAAATCAATGTGTTCTCTTCTTCCTATTGTTAATTTTGGTTTTTCCATTTTTGAATACAAAGTAAACTCGTTACTCATACCAGTTCGCCTCTCCTTTGGAGAGGGGTTAGGGGTGAGGTCGATGAGGATGCAAGATAAAAAGATTTAATTAAATATTTAGCAGTAATTTTAAGGCTGTATTCAATAAGAATGAACAAAAAAGTAGATTATATAATAGTCGGACAAGGTATAGCCGGAAGCATCCTGGCACTAACTCTTTTGAAAAAAGGAAAATCTGTTATTGTTATAGATGATGCCAAACTAAATACTGCTTCAAAAATTGCTGCCGGCTTGTATAATCCTGTCGTTTTTAAACGTCTGGTTAAAAGCTGGCTGGCAGATAATCTGCTTCCTTACATGAATGAGTTTTATCCCGAAATGGAAAAATTATTAGGAGCGGAGTTCTACTTTTCAAAACGCATCTTAAAACCATTTGCTGAAGAACAAGAAAAAGTACTTTGGCTCAAAAAAACAGAAGAGGGCATTGGAAAATATTTGAATGAAACAATTTATACCGGAGACCTGAACGGTATTGTATTCAATCCGTTGGGAATTTCGGAAGTGCTGCATGCAGGAAATCTTGACACTATTTCTTTTTTAAATTCCTGTAAAGAATATTTGAAAAAAAAGAATTTATTTATTGAAGAACAATTTGATTATTCTCAAATTTCAATGACTAAAAATTCAGTTAGCTACAAAGATATTTCAGCTGATAAAATCATTTTTTGTGAAGGCTATAAAGCAACCGAAAATCCATTTTTAAAATGGCTTCCTTTTAAACTTACTAAAGGAGAAACACTCACAATAAAATTGACACACGATTGTGCCATTCCGTTTAGAATTGTTCTCAACAAAGCAGTTTTTATTCTTCCAATCGGAAACGATTTATATAAAGTAGGGGCAACGTATGAATGGGAAGATCTTTCTGAAAAAATAACCGAAAAAGGAAAGTCTGAGCTAATCGATAAGCTTCAAAAAGTCTTAAAAGTTCCCTTTGAAATTATTAACCATCAAGCAGGAGTCCGTCCGACAGTAAATGACCGGAGACCATTAATTGGTCTGCACCCCGAGCATCCTCAACTGGCAGTTTTTAATGGTATGGGAACAAAAGGCGTAATGTTGGCTCCGTTTTTTGCAAATCAGTTCGCGAACTTCCTTGAAACTGCTACTCCGCTTGACAAAGAGGTGGATATTGCCCGCTTTTATTCGTAATTCGAGAAAATTCGTATTTCGTAGTATTTCTTTTATGGAATTTTGATTTAACTTGCATCTAATGGTGAAACCATTAAATTTTTTAAAACTACAGATATGAACTTGAGGAAGATTATTCTAATCGCTATCGCAGCTATAGCAAGTGTTGCAGGTGCTTTAACAGTTACCGCTTACCAAACAAACAATCAAAAAACCGTATTAATTTTCCCTAAAGGAAGCACTTACGCAAAAGAGTGGAAAAAAGTAGATTCTTTAGCAAATAAAGGCCTTACAAAATCAGCTTTGGACGTTGTAAATGGGATTTATGATAAGGCAAAATCGGAAAACAATGCTCCTCAATTTGTAAAAGCCATCATTCACCGGATGAAGTTTGAGCAGTATATGGAAGAATACTCCTTAATTAAAGCGCTCAACAAATTAACCGAAGAAGCCAAAGAAGCAAAATATCCTGTAAAACCAATTTTACAATCCATGATTGCCGAAAGTTACTGGCAATATTATCAGCAAAATCGTTATCGTTTTTACAATCGTACTACAACCATAAATTTTGATAATGAAGATATCACAACTTGGGATCTAAAAACCATTTTCACAAAAGTGATTGAAAATTATCAAGCATCTTTGGAAGCAACAGATAGTTTAAAACGTACACCATTAAATATTTATGATGAGATTTTAGTAAAACAAACCAACTCTCGAAAATTCCGACCAACACTTTATGATTTTCTTGCTCATCGTGCCGTTGATTATTATTCTAACGAAGAACCGGACATTACACGACCAACTTATAAGTTTGAAATTAATTCAGAAAGTTATTTCTGGAACTATGATGAATTTGCAAAAATTGGTATTGTATCAAAAGATTCACTTTCATCGAAATTTTATGCAATCAAAATATTACAAGACTTAACGGCATTTCATTCAAATGATACTGACCCAAAAGCTTTGATAGATGTAGATGTCAAACGGTTAAAATTTGTAAAAAGAAATTCCACTTCAGAAATTAAAGACAGTTTATACTTTTTAGCGTTACAAAATTTGGAAGCAAAATTTAATGCTGATCCCTCATCTGCGGATGTGAGTTATGAAATTGCACAAGTGTATTTCGAAAAAGGAAATAAATACAATGCATTACAATCAGACGAAAATAAGTGGATGAAAAAACAAGCGCTGGAACTATGTGATGCAGTTATTAAAAAATATCCTAAAAGTGATGGAGCACAAAATTGCGAAGCTTTAAAAGCTAGAATAGTTGAACATGCTGTCGATTTTATGGCAGAAAAAGTAAATATTCCAAACGCTCCTTCACGTGCATTGGTTACTTACAAAAATTTGAAAACAGTTCATGTTCGTATTGCTCAAATGGATATTGATAAATATAACAAATACATTGAACGTTATTACGGAGAACAGCTCATTAAACAATATTTGAAACTGACTTCAGTAAAAGAATTTACTGTTGAATTACCAGATGATGGAGATTATCAATCGCATTCTACAGAAATTAAAATTCCGGAATTACCTTTTGGACATTATGTAATTTTAATTGGCTCCGATAAAACATTTTCTTACAAAAATAATGGTGTTGCTTACGCAGCTACTTGGATGTCGAACATTAGTTATATCAATCGTAGAATGACAAATGGCAGCTACGATTTCTTTATGCAGCATCGTGAAACAGGTGCTCCGTTAAAAGGAGTATCCGCACAATTGTACTTCGAGAAATATAATTATACAACTCGAAAATACGAATATGTTAAATCAGAAAAATATACTTCGGATGAATTTGGATATTTTAATGTCCCTCCAACTCAAGAGTATAGAAACTTTACGATTGACTTCTCTTACAAATCTCCAACACCATTATTAAATGATCCAACTGGAACGGATCGTTTGCAAACAGAAAACGGAATTTATCAATACAGAGGATATGAAAAGGATAAGAACAAATATCCAAAAACGTTTTTCTTTTTAGACAGAGGAATTTATCGTCCGGGACAAACAGTTTACTTCAAAGGGATAATGATTAAAACCGATGGAGAAACAAATGAGCTTATGCCGAACACTGCAACAACTGTTACATTTTATGATGTGAACTATCAGAAAGTAGCAGATGTAAATTTAACAACCAACGAGTACGGAACATTCAATGGAACGTTTACAACCCCTAGTGGCGTTTTAAACGGACAAATGAGTTTGGCAAATGGAAGTGGAACAATTTATTTTTCTGTAGAAGAATACAAACGTCCGAAATTCGAAGTGAAGTTTAATCCTGTAAAAGGAAGTTATCGTTTGAATGAAACGATAAGTGTGAATGGAGTTGCAAATGCTTATTCCGGAGCTAAAATTGATGGAGCAGAAGTAAAATATCGTGTTGTAAGAAATGCCTCATTCCCATATTGGTGGTATTGGTGGAGAGGATATTATCCGCAATCACCACAAATGGAAATTACAAATGGAGTTACAACTTCAAATGATACAGGTGCATTTTTTGTCGACTTCAAAGCCATTCCTGATTTAAGTATTCCGAAATCGTATGAGCCTACTTATTCATATACAATTTATGCAGATGTAACCGACATTAATGGTGAAACACATAGTTCACAAACTTATGTGAGTGCTGCTTACACTGCTTTGAATTTGAATGTGAGTATTCCTAACTTATTAGAAAAAGGAAACCTGCCTGCCGGACAGGCAGGTAAAAAAGCATTTGCTATATACTCTACAAACATGAGCGGACAATTTGAAAAAGCTCAAGGGAAGGTGGAAATTTATAAATTGATTGAGCCAGATAAAACATATCGCACACGTGCCTGGTCGCAACCCGATAAATATGTTATTGCTCAGGCAGATTTTGAAAAAGACTTTCCAAAAGATTTATACAAGGATGAAAACAATATGTATAAATGGAAGCGAGGAGAAAAAGTGTTTGAGAAAAACTTTAGTAATACATCTGTTGAAACATATGTTGATGGAGTAAAAATCACTAATCAGAATAAAAACAGTTTAAATGCCAAGGTAACTGTTACGACTAATGATTCTGTAAAATTGACAAATCTCGCATCTTGGAAACAAGGAGTATATGTGATGGAAGCACATAGCAAAGATGCTTATGGAGAAGATGTAAAAGACATAAAATACTTTACAGTTCATTCAACAACAGGAACAGAAGTGCCAAGCAATGAAATCAACTGGTTTAATTTAATTACTACAAATGCTTTGGAGCCAGGTGAAAAAGCAAAATTCATTGTCGGTTCAAAGGAAGAAAACGTACAAGTGTTTTATGAAATTGAACACAAAGGAGAAATTGTAAAAAAAGAATTTATTACGCTTAACAAAGAACAAAAGTTAATTGAGATTCCGATAGAAGAAAAGCATAGAGGTAATTTTTCTTTCCATTATGTGTTTGTCAAAAACAATCGTGTATATTCTCAAAATGGAGTATTTACTGTTCCGTTTACAAACAAAGAATTGGACATTGAGTTTGAGACCTTCCGCAATAAATTATTGCCAGGACAAAATGAAGAGTGGAAGATTAAAATCAAAGACAGAAAAGGAGATAAAGTTGCAGCTGAAATGATGGCAGCTCTGTATGATGCTTCTTTGGATGCATTCAGGCCCAACAATTGGTATTTCAATATTTATAATAACTACTACTCTAATTTATATTGGGAAACAAATAGCGGTTTCGGAATTGTAAATGCACAATTATATAGTGTGGATTGGAATAAATATCCTTATGGTGCTTACAAGTATTATGATCAATTAAATTGGTTTGGATACAGTAATGGATATTATGGATATTATGATGATAACGATGGGGCGGAATATAATTACAGAGGAGGAAGAAATAGAATGGTTTCAAAATCAGCGCCTGCTATGACTGGGAATGCAATTATGGCAGATGAAGAAAAATCTTTGGAGAGAGAAGATAGTGGAAAAAATAAAGATAAGAAGGAAAGCGGAGGGAAAGCAAATTTGGGATTAATGGGAGGAACAATTTCTGATGTTACAACAACTACTGCAGTTTCAGAGTCTATGAATGGAGAATTTGCAAGCATGGTTCCTGGAAGTGGAAAGGGTGCTGAAGATATGTCGAAAGTTGCAGCGCGCAGCAATTTTGCTGAGACTGCATTTTTCTATCCAAGTTTGGAAACTGATAAAGATGGAAATGTAATTGTGAAATTTACTATTCCAGAATCGTTAACAAAATGGAAGATGATGGGCTTTGCTCATACCAAAGATTTAAAATTTGGGACTATTCAAAATGAATTACAAACTCAAAAAGAATTAATGGTTGTTCCAAATGCTCCGCGTTTTTTCCGCGAAAACGATAAAATGGAATTCAGTGCAAAAATTCAAAATTTGTCGGATGGAGATTTAGTTGGAAAAGCTGACATCTTTTTATACGATGCAACAACCATGAAGGAAATTACATGGAATATGCTGGAAGCATTACATGGAAAATTTGCAACCATTGGCGAAAGAGATTTTACGGCAGCAAAAGGAAAGAGTACAATTGTTACTTGGAATATTTCAATTCCGGAAGGCGTTGGTGCTATCACTTATAAAGTAGTAGCTAAAGCTTCAAACTTTACAGATGGTGAAGAAATGGCTTTGCCTGTTTTAACAAACAGAATGCTGGTGACTGAATCTATGCCATTACCGATTCGCGGTAACCAAACCAAAACGTATCGTTTTGAAAAATTGATTAACCAAAGCAATGGATCAACTACTTTAAAAAACCATAAAGTAACTTTAGAGTTCACTGCAAATCCGGCTTGGTATGCTGTGCAATCGCTTCCATACTTAATGGAATATCCATACGAATGTGCTGAACAAACCTTCTCTCGTTTTTATGCAAACAGTATTGCTTCACACATTGCTAATTCATCACCGAAGATTAAAGCAGTATTTGATTCATGGAAGAATACTCCGGATTCGAAAGCACTTTTATCTAATCTTGAAAAAAATCAAGAATTGAAATCGTTGATGTTGGAAGAAACTCCATGGGTGTTGGAAGCAAAAGATGAATCGGAACGCAAAAAACGAGTTGCTCTTTTATTCGATTTAAATAAAATGGGTAGCGAGTTGGCAAGAGCTCTAAAGAAATTAGAGAAGATGCAAACACCAAATGGAGGTTTCCCTTGGTTTGAAGGAATGCGTGATGATCGTTACATTACTCAACACATTGTAACAGGAATGGGACATCTTGATAAACTAGGGGTGAAAAATGTACGCGAGGATGCTAAAGTTTGGAAGATGGTAAAAGACGGAGCGAGATATTTGGATAACCGTATCCGTGAAGATTACGAATGGATTTTGAAACATGATAAAGCAAACATCGATAAAAATCATTTGAGTTATTCTCAGATTCAATACTTGTATGCGAGAAGTTATTTCAAAGATGTATCGATAGACAATCGCAATCAAAAAGCATTCGACTATTATAAAGGTCAAGCGAAAAAATATTGGTTGGATAACGGAAGATATATGCAAGGAATGATTGCTTTAGCATTGAACCGTTATGATGATAAAGTAACTCCGAAAGAGATTTTGAAATCTATCAAAGAAAATTCTTTGAATAGTGAAGAGATGGGAATGTATTGGAAAGAAAATTATGGAGGTTACTATTGGTACCAAGCACCTATTGAATCACAAGCTTTATTGATTGAAGCGTTTGACGAAATAAATAACGATAAAAAAGCGGTGGATGATATGAAAGTTTGGTTGTTGAAATCAAAACAAACACAAGATTGGAAAACAACCAAAGCAACAACTGAAGCAGTTTATGCATTGTTGTTAAGAGGAACAGATTGGTTGGCGACAGAAACCAATGTCGATATCACGATGGGCGATATGAAAATTGATCCTAAAAAATTGGATGGTGTAAAACAAGAAGCAGGAACGGGATATTTCAAAACATCTTGGAGTGGAAGCGACATTAAGCCGAACATGGGAGAAGTAACCGTTGTGAAAAAAGATGCAGGTGTAAGTTGGGGAGCAGTGTACTGGCAATATTTTGAACAGTTGGATAAAATCACTCCATCAAAAACACCATTGGTTTTGAAAAAACAATTGTTCTTACAAAAAAATACAGATGCTGGTCCGGTTATCGAACCAATTTCTGAAAAGACTTTGTTGAAAGTCGGAGATAAGATAAAAGTGAGAATAGAGCTGCGCGTAGACAGAGATATGGAATATGTTCAGATGAAAGATATGAGAGCATCTGGATTTGAACCGACCAATGTTATCTCAACATATAAATGGCAAGATGGATTGGGTTATTATGAAAGCACAAGAGATGCTGCGACCAACTTCTTCTTCGATAGATTACCGAAAGGAACTTACGTTTTTGAATATCCAATGGTGGTGACACATAATGGTAATTTCTCAAACGGAATAACATCTATTCAATGTATGTATGCTCCAGAATTTTCGAGCAACTCGGAAGGAATCAGAGTGAAGGTAGGAAAGTAGTTTTTTTGAAGCATTAGTTTTTAAAAGCGATTTGCCTTATTCATTTAAGGCAAGTCGCTTTTTCATTATATTTGTGTGTTACCAAATTCAAATGAAAAACCTTTTCCTTTTATTATTCCTATTTCCACTTTTGGCAACAGGGCAAAATCAATCTTTGGATACGATAAACGCTCCGTCAAATTATGACAATATATATAGTAGAACAATTGCCTCCGATTCCTTAAGCAGCAGTTTCGTTATTTTCATCAAAAAGGAAGTTAAAAAGCATAAACATGCAAAACATACTGAAAATGTATATGTATTAGAAGGTGAAGGCGAAATGTTGTTGGGAGATAAAACCTTTAAAGTAAAAAAGGGGGATATTATTTTTATTCCTATGAATACAGTTCATTCTTTAAAAGTAACCTCATTTATTCCTGTAAAAGTATTGTCGGTGCAATCGCCACGCTTTGATGGGAAGGATAGAATATTTGTAGACTAATATGATAGCAAAAACTCCAAAGGCGCCTTATTATGCCGTTATTTTTACTTCTATAGGAACAGAAGTAAGAGAAGGGTATGAAAGTACGGCTGATAGAATGTTGGAATTAGCAAAACAGCAAGACGGTTATCTAGGAATTGAATCTGCAAAGGAAGAAATTGGGATTACGGTTTCTTATTGGAGCAGTTTGGAAGCAATACGGAATTGGAAAATGAATGCTGAGCATTTAATGGCTCAGGAAAAAGGAAGAAAAGAGTGGTATCAGAATTATAAGACAAGAATTTGTTTGGTGGAGAGAGATTATGAATTTAATAAATAGTATATGCCCTTCGACTCCGCTCAGGGTGACAAAATAAAATATAATTAATGAATACAGGCATTCTTTCTCGGTTGACTACAAGTAATGGAATTAATAACATCAATATAGTGTTGATGGTTCTTAGTTTGGTTGCAGCATATATTTTACCTTTTGAGGTGTTTTTGTTCTCTTATGCCGTTTTAGGTCCTTTGCATTATCTCACCGAAATCTCCTGGTTGGAAAAGAAAAACTATTTTATTAAATCGAAAAGCGATATTTGGATTTTTGTATTGTTGGTTCTTGGAATTACTATTGGAATGTTCAATCAGCAATCAAAATTCAATTCGGTAGTGGCTAGTTTTCTGTTTTCCGGATTTGTATATGCTTTGGTGATTTTATACACTCAAAAAATAGCGATAAAGCTTTTGTTTGTTGTATTAGCATTTATGGCATCCATGATTTTCAGTTTTAACCAATATCCTAATTTTCCTTATTTGCTTTTTGCAATATGGTTGCCGACTATAATCCATGTTTATTTTTTTACCGGAGGGTTTATCTTGTTTGGAGCTTTAAAAAGTAAAAGTTTGTCGGGAATAATTTCATTTATTGTATTTGTACTTTGTGCGGTTGTTTGTTTCGTTTATATCCCCGATAATTTTGGGATGGCAGTTACCGAATATGGCAAAAAAGCCTATGCATTTTTCAAATTCTTAAATGTTACCTTATATAGTGCATTTGGATTTGGAACGATGGCTCCAAATGATAGCACAATGTTATATTATGATACAAATGCTTTGGCAATTATGCGTTTTATTGCATTTGCATATACTTACCATTATTTAAACTGGTTTTCCAAAACAACGGTTATCAAGTGGAACGAAATTTCAAAACAACGAATGATCATTATCCTCCTATTATGGATATTATCAGTTGTATTGTATGCATTCAGTTATAAAATTGGATTTTATGCTTTATTCCTTTTAAGCATGCTTCATGTCTTTTTTGAATTCCCGCTCAATCATCAAACATTTATCGGAATAGGTAAAGAGTTCAGATTAAGGATAAAAAAGAGTTGACCTTGTCAAATAATTAAAGCTCCTTTATTCTTAATATTCATATAGATTCGTTTTCTGAATCGTATATTTGCACCATGGCTAAAGAATTTTATTTAAAGCATCACTCCTTTCATATTAAGGCAATTTTTACAGCATTAAAAGACATATTTGAGAAAAACGAATATGCTGATAAGGCAATTGAAAAAGTGATGAAGGCGAACAAGTATTGGGATGTTCGTGAACGGGGATTTGTTTCTGATGTTACTTATGATATGGTTCGTAATTGGAGATTACTATATGTGTCTGCCGGTTTGGAAGAAGCATCAAAACTATCCGATAGAAATCTTTGGATGATATTTGGAACCTATTTGGTTTTTGATGGATATGATTTGCCAGATAGCAATTATTTTAAAGGATTGAGTGAAAAGAAGGTTGTTTCTCAGCTAGAGAAATTCCATAAGATTAGAAAAATCAGAGAATCAATTCCGGATTGGTTGGATGAGATAGGAGCAAAAGAGATTGGCAAAGATTGGGACAAGGTGATTCGTGCTTTGAATCAAAAACCGACTGTTGTATTGCGAGCAAATTCCTTAAAAACAAATCCCAAAGAACTACAAACTGCTTTAGAAGCAGAAAATATTATGGAGAGCACATTAATCTCCTGGTCGCCCGATGCAGTTGAATTAAAATTCCAACGTAACGTTTTCAGAACGGAAGCTTTTCATAAAGGATTGTTTGAAGTACAAGATGCATCCTCACAAATGGTGTCTGAATTTTTAAATGTACAACCTGGAATGAGAGTAGTGGATGCTTGTGCAGGAGCCGGAGGAAAAACATTGCATTTAGCTTCTTTAATGAAAAACAAAGGACGCATTATTGCATTGGATGTAAAAGGAAGAAAACTGGAAGAACTAAAAAAACGTGCAGTAAGAGCAGATGTTCGTATTGTTGAAACAAGAGAAATAGATTCTTCTAAAGTAATCAAACGATTAAAAGATACTGCTGATAGATTGTTATTGGATGTTCCATGTTCCGGTTTAGGAGTATTGAGAAGAAACCCTGATAGCAAATGGAAGCTAACATCAGAAGAGATAGAAAGAGTTAAAGCACTTCAAAAAGAGATACTCACTAATTTTTCAGATATCACAAAAGTAGGTGGAAAGATGGTGTATGCTACTTGTAGTATTTTACCTTCAGAAGGAGAAGATCAAGTGAAATGGTTTTTAAATATGGTTGGTGATAAATGGAATTTACTTGGAGAAAAGCGCTATTCACCAGAAGTATATCATGCCGATGGATTTTATATGGCTTTGTTGGAACGAGTAAAATAATTTTTTTGAGTGTAATAAATCACAATTAATTTTTCATTTCATCATACATTTTCGCTCTTTGACATTTCATTCATTTTTATTGAAAAACATAAAAAAGCATCATTTTCAGAAAATAATTCAATATTCATGAAAAATAATTTAGGCTGATTTCGATGTTATTTAGACTCAATATTCAATCAAAAAAGATGCTGTTTTTGAAAGAAATATTTTTATAAAAATAATTTCAAGAAAAAAATAAATTTTTTCAATCTTCTGTACGTATAGAAAAATCAATTACTACAGAGATGCTAAAAAAAATCAAAAAATAAATTTTGAAGAAGAGTGAAAAAAAATCAAAAATCAAAATCACAAAATCACAAAATCTTTGTATGAGGATATTAACAATATGAACAATCCAATGTTAATAAAATAAATCCCGTTTTTTTCGTTTGTGTTAAATATTTTTCTTACTTCGTATCAAATAATTTAATAACCAAAAAAACCATGGCAAAAAAAGCAAAAAAAGCTGCTCCAAAAAAAGCAGCTAAGAAAAAAGCAGCTCCAAAAAAAGCAGCTAAGAAAAAAGCAGCTCCAAAGAAAAAAGCAGCTAAAAAGAAAAAGTAAGAAAGAGCCCTTCGGGGCTTTTTTTTTGCTCTTTACTTTCCTCTAGCAACACTCCAGATATTACTTCATCGTTACACCAATTCCCGGCATATCATTTAAAGTAATCTTTCCTTCAGTAAATGTAATTCCATCAAATAAATTATTCTTGATTAATAATGCTCCGTCTAAATCGGAAAAATCGGAAAACGGACTTAATTGAGCAGCGGCAGAAATTGCGCAGGAGGTTTCGCTCATACAACCTATTAATACTTTTAAATTTAATTCACGTGCTCTTTTGATCATTTTGTGCGCCTCATGCATTCCAGTGCACTTCATTAACTTAATATTAATTCCATGAAAGCAATCTTTTACTTTATCAATACCATTATAGCGCTGAATACTTTCATCGGCATATAATGGTAAAGGACTTCTCTCAAATAACCAACGAGCATCGTCCAGATTGTTTTTAGCTAAAGCCTGTTCTACAAACAATACATTCTTATCAGCCAACCATTCAATCATCATTAATGCTTCTTCTTTTGTTTTCCAACCTTGATTTACATCAATTGCAACAGGTTTGTTTGTAATGCTTCTTATGTTGCTAATAATGGCTTTGTCGTTATCGCCATTCAACTTCACTTTTAAAATCTTAAACTCATTGCCGTCTTCGATCTTTTGTTTTACTACTTCAGGTTCGTCCATACCTAAAGTATAAGTTGTAAATGGAGTATTGTTTTTATCCGCATCAAATAATTGCCAGCAAGGTTTGTTTTGGAGTTTTCCAATCAAATCATGTAATGCAATATCAATACTTGCTTTAGCAGCAGAATTATCAGGAGCAAACGAATCAATCTCTTTTAATATAGTATCGATTTCAAATGGATCTTTGTATTTTTCTATTAGAGAAGACACATTCTTTAAAAATGCAAGAACCGATTCATGAGATTCGCCCAAATAAGGGGGCATACTTGCTTCACCATAACCAATTAGTCCTTCATGTTCCAATTCAACAATTACTATTGGAGTGGAAGTGCGAACTCCATGAGCAATTTTAAACGGACGTTTAAAGTAAAGTGTATGTGGTGTGAATGAGAGTTTCAAGGGATTATTTTCTACGAATGTAAATAGAAAAATGCTCCAATTTGAATATTTCAGCCTGTTAATTCTTTGTTAAAAGATACGTTTGTACAATTATATATATTCCTATATTTGTGTACTAAACAAACAAAATCATTAAAAATGAAAAAGATACTTTTATTGCTAGCTAGTCCGGCTATTTTATTTTTCGCAAGTTGTGGTGGTACAAAAACAGATGACACTACAGTTGCTATCCCGGGAATGATGGAAGTTCAATTAAAAATTAATGGCAATGCTCTTTCAATCATGGTTCCTGATTCTACAAAAGGGAAAATAGAAATGGTTGAGCAATCATGGGGTGCTACCGAAATTAAAGTAGGGAAGGATTTCCAAATTTCTATTGAAGAAGGAGAAGGAGATGTTGCATTAATGAAAAGCGATATTGCCGGAAATGATGTAAACAAATTCAAACGCTATGTAAAAGATGAACCAACAATCTTATTGTGGGAATCTGAAATTACAGCTCCGGAATTCCATTTTTATGCAGTAATGAAACCAGCAGCAGTTTCTTATATAGTGAAAGATATTGCAGGTGAAATGTTCGGAGAAAAATCAGCAGAAACAATGGTTGAAGCTGCAAAAACATTAAAAGCAAAAGATGCTCCGAAACCGGAAGCTTAATTTTTAAATAACTATTTAAAATGCCTTGCTTCGTTATTCAAAGCAAGGCATTTTTGTTTCCCTTCGACTCCGCTCAGGGTGACAAGGCGGAATGAAATCTATTTTTTTATGAACCGTTTACTCTCCTTATACCTTGGTTCCTTTGCAAACATTCAACGCAATGTTTGGATACTTTCTATTGCCATGTTTATTAATAGAAGTGGTTCCATGGTATTGCTATTTACTTCTCTGTATCTGACAAAAGATTTAAAGTTCACAATAGCTGAAGCAGGAATTGCATTGAGTTTTTATGGAATTGGAAGTGTACTAGGTTCGTATGCCGGTGGTTGGTTAACCGACAGGAAAAACTTTTTCGATATCATGTTTTTTTCACTTATTTCAAGTGGATTAATACTTTTATTGCTTCTTGTTGCAACATCGCCTTTTGAGATTTCATTGATTATTTTCGCTTATGCGTTTGCAGCCGATATATTTCGTCCGGCTAACTCAAAAGCAATTGCTGCATACAGTACTCCCGAAAACAGAACCCGCTCTGTTTCGTTAGTCCGCCTAGCCATTAACTTAGGATTTTCAATTGGCCCTGCTGCGGGTGGATTTATTGCATTGTATTGCGGATACAAATGGTTATTTGTGATTGATGCCTGCTCCAGTTTTTTAGCAGCCATAATGTTGTGGATGTATTTACCGAGAATAACAGACGAAGGCAAAAAAATAGAATCAACCATATTGAATGATCATTCTACATCTGCCTACCGCGATTGGCAGTATTTGGTTTTTATTGTATTGGTTGCATTTTTCGGAATTTGCTTTTTCCAGCTTTTTGCAAGTATGCCTCAGTATTTTTCGGAAGTATGTAAATATGATGAAGACCGGATAGGATTGTTAATGGCATTAAATGGCTTGTTGGTTGTAATTATCGAAATGCCATTAGTAGCAGCGCTTGAAAAAAATCAGAAAATATTCTCATTCATCATTGCAGGAGTTCTATGTTTGCCAGTTTCGTTTGCAATTTTACATTTCGGAGAAGGAATGATGATTTGGGCTGTAGTATACACTTTGTTTATTACCATGTCGGAAATTCTGGCAATGCCATTTATGATGAACTATTCTTTATCTCGTCCGGCAAAAGAACGACAAGGACAATATTCGGCATTGTATTCTATTTCGTACGGACTAGCAAACATATTTGCACCACTTTTGGGTTTAGGTATTGCCGATAAGTATGGATTTGATAAAATGTTTTACTTTTTTATAGGATTGAGCTTGTTAACGGCAATTGGATTTTGGATGTTGAAGAGATGGGAGGGAAGGGATTAAGATTTCTAATTTGTTTGTCCCGTAGGGACAAAATATCGGTTGAAACAATGGACAAAAGATTAAACCAATTCTTTAAAAATATATTTCTCATCATAATCAACATCGAATTTTTGAAGGAAGTCAAGATATTCTTCTTTAAAAGTTTTTCTTCGGTGATGCAGTTCTTGATTTTCGATGTATTCAATAACATGTTTAATTTGTGATTTACCATATGAAAAAGCACCATAACCTTCTTGCCATTCAAATTTGCCTTTTATGAATTTCTTTTCATTGATCCATTTCGAAGAGCTTCCTTTAATATCTTGCATTAAATTGGAAATAGATTGTGTTGGGCGTAATCCAATTAGAATATGAATGTGATCAGCCATTCCATTAATAGAAATCAATTTATGTTTATTCCCTTGCACTACTCCTGTGATATATTTATATAATTCGTCTTTCCAAGATGATTGAATAACACCATCTCTGTATTTAACTGCGAAAACAAATTGAATGTGTACCTGCGTGTATGTGTTTGGCATAATATATCGTCCCTACGGGACTCGGTTTTGTGTGTTTTGTGTTTCTATTCTACCAATATTTAATCCCTACGGGATTATTGATTTACTTTAATTTTAATGTTTTCTGCAAATGTATTTTTTTCTTACTATCAAGCATAGAATTTATCAAATTTGCTATGATTTGTAGCATTGCCCCAAATAGACAACTGATATTAATTTTTTGTCCCGTAGGGACATAATATCGGTAGAAAAACAGGTGTAAATATTTTTTTGAGTCCCGTAGGGACGATATATCGTAGGAAAATAGGTGTAAATAATTTTTTAGTCCCATAGGGACGACATATCGGTAGAAAAAATTATTAAACATCCATACAAAAATCCCGTAGGGATGATATATAGTAAGCGTTATTTCCAAAACACATCATACCCGTATCTCAAAATCATAATGGACACAATCACTAAAAAGATGATTCTTACAAAGCCATTCCCCTTCTTGAGCGCAACTCTGCTTCCGATAATACTTCCAACAATATTGAATACCGACATCAGAATAGCAATTTCTATAAGATAATCTCCATTTTTAATAAATACTATCAATGCAGATATGTTGGTCATGCAGTTAATAATTTTGGAATAAGCCGATGCATTCACAAATTCAAATCCCAGAATGACCACAAATCCCAAAACAAAAAAACTTCCGGTGCCCGGACCGAAAAATCCGTCATAAAATCCAACTACAATTCCTATCAAGGACCCAAATAGAATTTGTTTGTTTCTTGCCAGTTGTTTGGTTTGAACTGAGCCCAAATCTTTTTTAATAAATGTGTAGATAGCAATTAAAATCAGAATTATTAAAATGATAGGTTTTAGTGTTTCTACTTTTATAAAACTGACAGCTTTAGCGCCTAAAAAAGATGCAACAAATGAGAAAAACGAAATAATCAATAATAGCTTGTAGTCAAATTTTATTCGTTTGGAATATTGGTAGGCCGCAACAGAAGTGCCTGCAAGTGCCGCAATTTTATTTGTGCCGAAAATTGTAAGTAAAGTTTGGTTAGGCATATTAATCAATAGTGCAGGAAGTTGTATAAGTCCACCGCCACCAACAATTGCATCAATGAATCCAGCTATAAAGGACAAAATAATCAAAGAGATGATTACAACGGCAGAGTGGTCGAGAAATATGTCTGAGAGATTCATTTAGAGCTTTGGAATAATGTGTCATGTGCAAATCTGATTTTTAAAGAATCTAAAGGAATTGGTCCATAAGAGCCAAATTGCACAGTAATGTATTTTGGAATTACCTGACTTGTAAAATATAAATTAAAAGGTGACACATGCATTTTTCGTGCTATTTCATTATCCCACCGATAAGAAAATTTATCTTTTTCTTCTACTTTTAATTTTAAAGTATCTACTTTCATTATTGCTGTTCCATAATGATAAATTGGTTCATCATTACTTTGTAATGTGGTGATGTGGATTAATAATTTGTCGTTGTACATGAATTTATGATGATAAGCGGAATGTTCGATATCACAATGCTCATTATACCAAAAAGAACCAACATCGGTTTGATTTGAGTTTCCCTTCTGTGAATAATAAATTGCAATAGTTGCAATTGTTAAGATCAGAAAAGTGAACAGGATGAAAATGAGCTTTTTCATTTTTATTCAATAAAAGAATTGGTTAATCAAATATACTCAAAACCTATAAACAAAAACGCCCTTACATTTCTGTAAAGGCGTTCTATAAAATAGGTGAGGCTTATTGAGAAACCATTTTTTTCTCTTGTCTCTTACGATCGTTCTCGTCCAACAATACTTTTCGCATGCGGATAGAATTAGGAGTTACTTCTACATATTCATCAATTTGAATATATTCCATAGCTTCTTCTAATGAGAAATTAATTTTTGGAGCAATGCGCATTTTTTCATCACTTCCAGATGCACGCATATTACTTAATTTTTTCTCTTTAGTGATGTTTACAACAATATCATCCTGACGATTATTCTCTCCGATAACTTGTCCTGTATAAATTGGGTCGCCCGGATCAACAAAGAAGCTTCCTCTGTCTTGCAACTTATCAATTGAATACGCAATGGCTGTTCCTAATTCACCTGAAATTAAAACTCCGTTGTTACGACTAGGAATAACACCTTTCCATGGCTCAAACGCTTTAAAACGATGCGCCATAATTGCTTCACCTGCAGTTGCTGTTAAAATATTGTTACGCAATCCGATGATACCACGAGATGGAATTTCAAATTCCAAATGTTGCAAATCACCTTTTGGTTCCATCAACAACATATCACCTTTACGTTGACTTACATACTCAATTACTTTTCCTGCAGATTCTTCAGGAACGTCAACTGTTAAATATTCAATTGGCTCGAATTTAACGCCATCAATTTCTTTGATGATAACTTGTGGTTGTCCAACTTGCAATTCATATCCTTCACGTCTCATTGTTTCAATTAAAACCGATAAGTGAAGAATCCCTCTTCCAAAAACCAAATAAGAATCAGCAGAGTTTGTTTCTTCAACACGTAATGCCAGATTTTTTTCTAATTCTTTAAATAAACGATCACGCAAGTGGCGGGATGTTACATATTTTCCTTCTTTACCAAAAAACGGAGAGTTGTTAATGCAAAACAACATGTTCATTGTTGGTTCATCAATAGCAATTGGAGTTAATCCTTCAGGGTTTTCAAAATCAGCAATAGTATCTCCAATTTCAAATCCTTCGATTCCTGTTATCGCAACAATTTCTCCTGATTCAATCGGGTCGGTTGTTTTTGCTTTTCCTAATCCTTCGAAAATGAATAATTCTTTAATACGTGATTTAATGATAGAGCCATCTCTTTTTACCAAAGATACCGGCATGTTTTCTTTAATAGTACCACGGTGAACTCTTCCTACTGCAATACGTCCAACAAAAGAAGAATAATCCAAAGAAGTGATTTGCATTTGAAGTGTTCCTTCGTTACGAGGAGATTCAGGGAAGAAATCAATAATTGTATCTAATAAATAAGTGATATCTGTTGTTGGATTTTTCCAATCCGGACCCATCCAACCTTGTTTTGATGAACCGTAAACTGTTTTGAAATCTAATTGTTCTTCGGTAGCATCTAAGTTGAAGAACAAATCAAATACTTGATCGTGGACTTCGTCAGGGCGACAGTTTGGTTTATCCACTTTGTTGATCACTAAAACTACACGTTTGCCTTGAGCCAATGCTTTTTGTGTTACGAAACGAGTTTGAGGCATTGCACCTTCAAATGCATCAACTAATAATACAACACCATCCGCCATATTCAATACACGTTCAACTTCTCCTCCAAAATCCGCGTGGCCTGGAGTATCAATAATGTTGATCTTTGTTCCTTTATATCTTACAGAAACGTTTTTTGCCAAAATGGTAATACCACGTTCGCGCTCCAAATCGTTGTTATCTAGGATTAATTCTCCTGATTCCTGATTTTCGCGGAACAATTTTCCGGTGTGCAATATTTTGTCTACCAAGGTTGTTTTTCCGTGATCGACATGGGCAATAATGGCAATGTTTCTGATATTTCGCATTCTTCTATGTTTTGAAGGTGCAAAAGTAGTCAATTTTATTCGTATTTGTGCACTAGCCGACCTGATATAATGGTTGTTGGTCGAAAAAACAGGTGTTTATGGATGGAAATGGGCTTTCTATTTCTTAAAAAACGCTTCTGCAGAAATCACTTTCGCGTTTTGCTTGAAATCCGGACTTATTTTAATTTCATATGTTGAATAGGAATCCAGACTTCCTTTTTTCTCTTTTTTCATTACTAAAGCATCTGCTCCGTCATTTAACTTTAAAAAACTGTTTTCTTTTTCGAATCCTCCTTTTATAGTTTCATTTAAAAATGTTTTTTCCGGACTCCAATCTGTTCCATAATATATCTTTAGAAAATATTCTCCGTCCGGAATCTGGTTCATCTTTATTTCCGTTTCGCTATTCATATAAATATTGCGTATGGTTTTGTTTGGGCTATTTTTTTCAACCAAACAGACTACAGCTTCTGATTGACTTCCGTTTAAAAAAGCAATACTGTTTTTGCTTTGTTCATCATAAATTTCTTCTCCGAAATAAGCAGTATAAGGTGAATCGTAATTACTGATTGTTGGCTCGGTGATTTGTGTTATTACTTCTTCCGGAATTTTTTCTTCAGTTGCTTCTTTTGCAAAAGAATTTTGGACTTGAACAGGAGTTTTTTCTGAAGAGTAAGAAATAATAAAATATAACAGTACTAATGCAATTCCCACACTTACCAAAATTTGCCAGTTTGCTCCTTCTGTTTTTTTATCAGGAGCAGTTTTTTTTTGTGCTTGTGCGTAAGCTTGTTGCTGTCTGTATTGAGCTTGCTGTTGCGCAAATTGGTAAGCATTCCCGGTGTATTGCGGTCCGCCTGTATTTGTTTTCTGTTGAGGTGGCCGGTTTCCGTAAGCAAGTTTTAAATCGTATTTTTTTCTTTTTTCCGGATTGGAAAGAATAGCATATGCTTGTTGTATTTCTTTAAAATATTCTTCGGCTGATCTGTTTCCAATATTTTTATCCGGATGATATTTTTTCGCTAAAATGCGATATGCACTTTTTATTTCTTCAAAAGTTGCAGTGTTTTTTACTTCTAAAATAATATAGTAATTCTTCTGTGCCATTTATGTTCTCTCACAACAATTTTCTTATAAAAATCTTGCGTTCATTGCTTTCTGCGTTTTCTGAATGTTCACTTTTGAATTCTTAGGATATTTTATGGCGTATGAAAGACTTATTTTTTTCACTTCTCCCGGTTGCAAATTGTATTTCCAAACTAGTTTTCCGGTCAATGCATCCAATTCTCCCTTTGAAGTTTCCATCGCATCTACGGTGATTTCACTTTGTTTGGAAATTGGCAGTTGATCTTCTACTTCAATTTGTACAGGTGTTTTGCGATTATTTTTCACCAGTATCTCGTAAGCAAATGTTTCTTTTGTTGTGTTTCCTAAAATTTTCTTAGAACAAAATTCTTTTACCTTGCTGCGAGTCACCAACACTTTATTGTCGCGTCCCAATGAAAGATCCAAAGTGTCATCTGCACTTCTGGTAGAGATATATGACTGACCAACATAAGTTCCACCATAATAAACATTGGCTTCTCCTTCCACCAAGTCAAGATCTTCCCAACCAGTAATTCTCGCTAATAAAAAAGCATCACGATCGAGTTTTGGTGCGCTGAAATGCTGGAAGGTTGCCGGTAATTTATATTCTGTTACATCTACGATATAGGGTTTGAAATCGGAAGGAAAAGTATAAGGAATCTTAATCTCAAATTCTGCACTCAGTTCTGAGATCTCCACTTCCACAAATTCAATTCTTGGTTTTGAAGCTTCCTGTTTCTTCCGGAATTCCGCCTGATCGATGTTGGAAATTTCATTCTGAATATAACCTTCTCCAGATTGATAAGATGGAGCTTGCTCATATGCCAAAGCTTTTTTCTTACCATAAAGATTACTCTTGGTTGTAGTTGTAATATAATCCAAATTCCAGGGCTGCAAGTCAGGTTTTGAAGCACTTTTTGATGGGTCAGCAGTAGACAGTTTTAATTTCACATCGTTCCAATCAATGCCTGTATTATTAAAAACTTTTGCTCTGTATTTCAATTCGATAGGTTTATCAATGTCTTCCGCACGCAGCTCATAACTTGGTTCCCAGCCTGCATCCGTCACTAAATATTTTAAATCGATGGTGGAAGAAATTTTTGTCGAAGAAGAAATTAAAACAGAAATTTCGGCAGTTGGCTGATTGTTTTTCGCATTCAACTCATACAACTGCTGATTTACGCTTGTTAAGGATTGCTGCAAAGTGGAATTTTTTTTGTCGAGCTTAGAAATCTCCATGTTAATTTCTTTTATCCGTGCTCGGTAAAAATCAGCGGCTAACTTTAATTCTGCAATAGGAACTCCTTTATCTTGCCCGCCAATCGATTCGTTTTTTAAGAGCATGTTTTTCTCTGTAACATAGGCATCTCTGTCGTTATTATTCTGACCTATTCCATCGGATAAAATGGTAACTGAATCTTTTAATTGTTTTATTCTGTTACTTTCTTTTTGGTTTGCCATATAATTGATGGCATCCGAAATAGCAAGAATAGCAACTCCTCCGGAAGCATTTACCTGAATACTCTTTGAATCGAGTTTGGGTGAAAGTCCGGTGAAAGTTATTTTATTTCTTCCCGGAGAAAGAGTAACTGATTTAGTTTGACTCACCTCTGCACCGTATAAATAAATAATTACCGATTGAACCGGAGTGTTCACTTCCTGACTTGTTTCAGTTGTTTGTGCAAATGATACAGCATAACAAAAAATAAAAATCGCGGATAATAATGTGTTGATTTTTTTCATGTCGAATTGTTTTAAAAAACAAAACCCTGACATTGATGAAACAATTCGTCAGGGTTTTATTAAATGAGATTTAAAATTATTTTTTCTCTTCGCCTTTTGGAGCAGTAGGAGTAACGTCTTTTAAATATACTTGAGAATAATCTCTGTAACGCATAGGGTTTGAAAACAAATTGCGAACGTTTGATTTAACCAAACGGTAATTTTCATCATACCACAACATCATTACAGGAGCATCATTCATCATAATTTGTTCAGCTTTTAATAAATCAGCATACCCTTCTTCCTGAGTTTTTGCAGACTTACCAGCATCAAACAATTTGTCGAATTCTTCGTTTTTATAACGAGGAGTATTTGGGTAAGAAGGTTGATTTAAATCAGCAGGAACAGTTGCTCCGTAAAGAATCCACAAGAAGTTTTCCGGACTAGGGAAATCTGCAATCCAGGCAGCGCGGAAAATTTCAGCACGTGCATATTTTGCATCTTCCATTTTTTGTTTTTGTGGAACAACTTCAAAATCAACATTCACATTTAATACTTCCATTAATTGTTTTTGAATTTCCAAAACAACATTTGTATTTTTTGCTCCACCGCTGTTCAATTCAATTTTTACTTTCGGGAAACCTTTACCATTTGGATATCCTGCTTCAGCTAATAATTTTTTAGCTTTTTCAGCATCAAAATCATAACCTGTAATTTTAGTGATATCGTATCCTTTGAAAGAAGGAGGAGAAATACCATTGATTGCAGGACCGTAAGCTTCGCCTCTTAATACATCTTCCACAATTTTATTTCTGTCAATAGCATAACAAAATGCCTGACGGACTTTAATATTATTGAATGGTTCTTTAGTCATATTAAATTCATAATACTGACTAGCCATTTCAGGTGAACGCTCTAAAACGTATTTTGGCGGTTTATTTTGAAAGTCTGCAATTTGGCTTTCAACCATATCCTTAATAGACTCAGACGGCAAACCGATTACCATATCTAAATTGCCATTTTGGAAATTATCCAATTCTTGTTTTTTAGTAGGTAAGAAGCTGATAACAACAGAATCAAGGAAAGGCATTTGGTTGCCCAAAGAATCTTTTCCGTGATAATTATCGTTGCGTTTTAATAATGCTTTATCAGTAGAACCATTGTCAACAAATACGAATGGACCGGTTCCTACTTTAATATCAGTACCATATTTGTCATATGCTTCTTTTGCAATAACACTTGCAACAGGAGAAGCTAATGCAAATAAGAAAGATGCACTCGGAGAAGTTAAAGTAATAGAAATAGTATAATCGTCTGGTGTTTTAATTCCGTCAATTGAGCCAGTTGGCTTGCCTTTGCTGGCAGCGAAGAATTTATTAGCACCTACTACTCGGTCTTGAAAAGTAGCTGCAAAGTTTGAGTTGTCTTTGCTATCTGTACACAATAATTCAAAAGAAAATTTAAAGTCAGAAGATTTTACTTCTCTTCCTTTTCCTTCAGGAAAACACTCATTATCCTGAAACATTACCCCTTTTTTAAGGTGGAAAGTGTAAGTAGTTCCTGCTGCATCAATCTCCCATTTTTCAGCTAAACTAGGGATAACTGAAAGGTCTTTTGGATTAAATTTTACTAATCCTTCATATATTTGATTTGCAATATGTGCAGAGCCAATATCGGTAATCCCAGCAGGGTAAAGTGTTTGAAATTGTTCAGTTTCATTGATTCTCAATGTTCCGCCATAAACTTTGTCGCCTTTTGCAACTCTGTCTGTCCCGCCATCACTGGTAGAATTAGAGCAAGAGCTCAATAGAACCGCTACAGAGAGGATAAAGAAGAAGGATTTTTTCATAAGATTGTTAGATATTATTGATAAAAAAGCGTGTAATTGTTGTTAAAATTAAGTGCAAGATTAATGCATCTTTCACAAACTAGCAAGTAAATATACAAAAAATCTCGATTTTTGAGCATTCTTTGAAAATATTTGATTTTGTTTACGAGAGATGTATTGTGTATGACAAATTTGTTTAAATTTGCGATGAATTCTAAAATTAATGATTTTTTATTTTGAAATTATTAAATAAGATTATAATATTGCGTTCGAAAATAAAGAACCCCAACTTATAGGTCTTATTTTTTACATAAAAAAGTACAATGAAAAAAATTCTGTTTACCGCTTTTAGTTTAATTGTTTCATCTTCGGTTTTTGCTGTAGGAGTAATAGTGCTGGAAGGAAACTACCAAGGGAAAAATCTTTATATACAAAATCCATTTGCTGGATCAGGTGTTGGTTTTTGTGTGCAGGAAGTTAGAGTTAATGGTAACGTTACAACTGACGAGATTTTGTCAAGTGCCTTTGAAATTGATTTCAGAAACTTACAATTAAAGGTTGGAGATAAAGTAGAAGTAAAAATCACTCACAAAGACGATTGCAAACCGAAAGTATTGAATCCAGAGGTTTTAAAGCCAAAAAGTACATTCGAAATAGTATCTATGGCAGTTGGTGCTGATATGACATTCAAGTGGTCAACAAAAGGAGAAACAGGAAAACTTGCTTATATAATTGAACAATTCCGTTGGAACAAATGGGTGAAAGTAGGAGAAGTTGAAGGAAACGGAACACCTGATCAAAACAACTACTCTTTCTTAGTTGCACCACATTCAGGTAAAAACCAATACCGTGTAAAACAAGTTGATTATACAGGTCAACCTAAATTATCTAAAACAGTTGATTATAATTCAACATCCCCGGAAATTACTTTCAGCCCGGCAAAAGTGTCTAAAGAAATCGGATTCTTTGCAGGAAGCACACCAACTGAAACTATGTTTGAAATTTATGACCAATTTGGTAATATCGTAAAAAGAGGGTTTGCTTCTACAGTAGATGCTTCTAACTTACCAAAAGGTGCATATTACTTGAACTACGACAATAAAATGGGCGAGTTCATAAAGAAATAGATTTCTCGATGTGTCTGCTTCAACGCAGAATGCTCGAAATGACAAATTATAGAAAATCCCGGTATTTATATCGGGATTATTTTTTTGTACTAACCTAAATAGCTGATAATGTTAAAGATAGAACATATTGGAATAGCCGTTAAGAATATCCAGCAATCCAACGATTTGTTTACCAAATTGTTCGGAAAAGCCCCATATAAGCTCGAAAAAGTGGAAAGTGAAGCCGTTTCTACCTCTTTTTTCATGCTAGGAGAGAATAAAATAGAGTTATTGGAAGCAACCGATGTAAATAGTCCGATTGCTAAGTTTATTGAGAAAAAAGGTGAAGGAATTCATCATATAGCATTTGAAGTGTCTGATATCCGTTCCGAAATGAAACGGTTACAAGGCGAGGGATTTACTTTATTATCGGAAGAGCCGAAAAAAGGGGCAGATAATAAGCTTATTTGCTTTTTACATCCCAAAGGAACAAATGGTGTATTGATTGAATTGTGCCAGGAGATTAAGGCAGTAGACAAATAAAATAAGTAGACAGTAGACAAATTGTTCTAACGGAGGGAAGCCTTCTAGTTTACCCGTCATCCCGTGCTGTCACGCTGAGCGGAGTCGAATGGGCGGAATCTCCCTGTTAGAAAGGGAAACTAACTATTCTAAAATCTCCAAAATACTTTCCTTTTTTGCATCCAACCAATATGCCTCAATTCCCAATTTTTTTGCAGCCTCCACATGCTGAATGGAGTCATCTATAAAAAGAGTTTCTGTAGGGTTTAGATTGTTTTCTTTCAAAACAAATTCGAAAATTTCTGCATCAGGTTTTCGCATTCCTATTTTATAAGATAAATACATTTTTTCAAAAAGGCTTGATAAATCAGGTAGTTTAAATTCCTTTTTCAAATAAGAATTAATTTCTTCGATGTGAATATCATTCGTGTTGCTTAATAAAAAGGTACAATGAGTAAATCTAATTTTTTTAAGCAACTCAACTCTCTCTCCTGGAAGGTCTAACAGCATTGCGTTCCAGGCGGTATCAATTTTATCTTCAGTTGTGTTTTTTAAAAGATATTTTTTTAATTCTGTTCTGAAATCATAGGAAGAAATAACTCCTTTTTCATATTTGTCGAAAAGTAGTGTTTGCTGTGCTTGTGAAAACATAGTTTTAAAATCACTTATTCCTATTTTAGAAAAAGCATTTTCTGTAAGAGTATAATCGATATTCAGAATCACTCCCCCGAGGTCGAAAATTATGTTTTTGTAGTTATTTATGTCAATAATCATAATAAGGGCTAAAACACTTTGTAAATTGGGTACAAATATATAATTTCGCAGTCCTTAAATTACATTGTTATAAATGTAATTGGGCCTATAGCTCATTCGGTTAGAGCAACAGACTCATAATCTGTGGGTGCTTGGTTCGATTCCAAGTGGGCCCACAAAGGCTATTCACTCATTAAGTGGATGGCCTTTGTTTTTCACCATCAATTTTAAAATGATTAAATTTGTATAAATAAAATCGAATGAAATTGTTTTCAGAAAAGAAAAATTTCCAAGTAGTATTTTTTATTCTATTCTTATTTTTAGCAGACAGCACGTTTGCTCAAACAAAAGACTCGCTGGGAGAAAAACCGCCTAAAAAAATTGCTGACCCGAAAGATCATATTGTAGTTGATTTTAGTTTTGATTCGTATCGTAATTGGCCTGACGGAATTAGCCAAAAACCATATTCATTAGGAGGAAATGCCTTTTTGATGTGGGATTATCCTTTTGGATATGGCCCGTTTAGTGTAGCCGTTGGAGCCGGGTTTAGTACGCATGATGTGCATACTAACGGACAAATTACTTATACCATAGACGGAAAATATACCACCTTTGAACCGCTGACCGTAAAATACAGCACCAATAAATTTTCTATGAACTATATGGAAATTCCGATTGAGCTCAGATTACGGACAAGAGGTGAAAAAAGTTTTAAAATGACGGTTGGAGGGAAAATCGGTTATGCATACAATGTGCATACAAAGTATGCGGATGAAGATGGGAAAGTGAAAGTTTATAGAATAAAAAATATTGATCCGATACGCTATGGTGTAACTTTAAGAGTTGGTTATAACAAATTTAATATTCAAGGTTTTTACGCATTATCCGAAATATTTAAAAAGGGCAGAGGTGAACCGGGAATGATTCCTTTTTCGTTTGGAATAGGGTTGCTGTTGTATTAATAAAACAGCATCAACCCCAATTCAATAAAAAATCCCAAAACAAATCCTGAATATACTTGAGCGGGTGTGTGTGCGTTCAATTTCAATCGTGCATAAGAAACAATTCCAGCTAAAAGCAGAATAGAAATAAAAGCGATCATCATATCCATTTGCATGCGATAAATTATTCCAAGTGCAGCTCCAGCGATTCCTCCAATTCCAACAGTGTGTGCACTTATTTTCCACCTGAAATTAATAATGAAAGTTAATAGAATAGAAATTCCTGCACCAAGAATTACGATTTTAAAAATAGCAGGGAAGTCGGCATCGTAGAATAAATAGAATAAAGCAAAAAAGTATAAAGCTGTGCTGCTATATGGAATAATACGTTCCTGGTTGGTTTCCATTTCTAAGCTTTGAATGCGCTTCATCTTTAATAATATCAATGCATTCACAGTCGGGAGTAAAAATGTAAATAAAAAGGTAACTCCAAGAATGATGTATTTCAGTAATGATGGAATAAATGTGGAGATGTAATTTTCAGTAAAAAATATAAATGCAAACCCGTAAGTTGGCATAAGTAAAGGGTGAAAAAGATAAGAGATGGTTTTTGCGATTCTAACTTCTGACATATGGTTTGTCTTCTAACTTTTTCAACACACCTGCCTGCCGGTAGGCAGGGAGTTTACAGAGTTTTATTGAGTTTCACAGAGAGGTTCTACTTAACGAGATTTTTCTTTTGTCTATTGTCTACTGAAAACTGTCTACTGCATTAAAGTTCTTTTCTCAAACGAGCAACCGGAATCTCCAACTGTTCACGATATTTTGCAATGGTTCTCCGTGCAATGTTATACCCTTTTTCTTTCAATATTTTTGTAAGCTTATCGTCAGTCAATGGTTTCTTTTTACTTTCTGCAGCAATACAATCTTCCAATATTTTTTTCACTTCACGGGTTGAAACTTCTTCGCCACTATCCGTAGAAAGCGATTCGCTGAAAAATGATTTTAATAAAAATGTTCCGAAAGAAGTTTGAACGTATTTGCTGTTGGCAACCCGGGAAATTGTTGAAATGTCTAAATTCACCCGTTCTGCAATATCCTTTAAAATCATCGGTTTTAAAAGCGTTTCGTCACCTGTCAAAAAATATTCTTTTTGATATTCCATTATGGCATTCATAGTGTATAATAAAGTATAACTGCGTTGTTGAATAGCATCAATAAACCATTTTGCCCCTTCCAATTTTTGTTTTACAAACATGGAAGCTTCTTTGCTGCTTTTATCTTTTGATTTGGAATATTCTTCCAACATCTGAGTATATTCTTTACTAACCTTTAAATCTGGAGAGTTGCGGGAGTTTAATGTCAATAGCAACTGTCCGTCTTCGTTTACCATTAAAAAGTCGGCAATCACTTGCTGGTGACTTTTTTGACCGTCAGCCATCGAGTTTCCTGGACGTGGATTTAACTTTAAAATTTCTTGAATGACTTCTTTTAAAAGGTCATCGTCTATCTCCAGCTTTTTCGAAATTTTATCGTAATGTTTTTTCGAAAATTCATCCATTTGTTTTTCTACCACTTCGGTAGCTAATTCCACAACCATGGTTTGAACTTCAATTTTTCTTAATTGAATCAATAAACATTCTTGTAAGTCGCGGGCACCAATTCCTGCTGGTTCAAAGTCTTGAATGATCTTTAGTAATTCGTTGAGTTCTTCTTCGGTAGTAGTAATGTTTTGAGAAAAGGCAATGTCGTCAACAATGGAACTTAATTCTCTCCGTAAATATCCATCATCATCCAAATTTCCGATGAGGTGTAAAGCTATTTGATATTCTCTATCGTCCAAATCTTTCATTCCAAGCTGACTTTCCAGCATATCCTGAAATGTTACTCCAACAGAAAAAGGAATTTCTTTGCGTTCTTCGTCTGGACTGGTATTATTAGCTTTTAGTTTGTAAGAGGCTCCTTCATCGTCATCCATATAATCGCTGATGCTGAAATCTTCTCTTTGATTGTCATCATCTTTTGTGGTTTCATCAAACTCCTCATCGTTATCAAACTCATCTTTTGGTTCATCATCTGTATCTACACCTTCTTCAAGTGCAGGATTGATTTCCATTTCTTCTTTGATTCGTTGTTCTAATGCGATAGTAGGTAACTGCAACAATTTCATTAATTGAATTTGCTGCGGGGATAATTTTTGTAATAATTTCTGCGACTGTATCTGCCTTAACATAATCGTTCTGCGCTTTTCCTTGTTTCCACAAAATTAACAAAAATTCAGCCAAAAAAGCCAGAATAAAAGAACTGAGTTCATAAAAAAATAAGCCGCGAGATTAACACTCGCGGCTTATAGGAAGGAATATTAAGTAGTTCTTCCTACTTCTGCACAATCACTCGCTGCTTAGCAAGTATATTGTCAGAATTAGCAATTACAATGGTATAAAGTCCGGCTGCATAATCAGCAGTTGAAATTTTTTCCATTGATGAGTTGTTCAATTGTTTTTCGAAAACTTTTCTGCCGGTCATATCATAAACAACAATAGCCGCATTTTGTAAATCTGCGTTATTCAAATTACCCAATTCGATGTTTACAAAATCAGTAGCAGGATTTGGATAGATGTTTAAATCTGGATTATCAATCATGTTATAAAAATCTGTTATCAATGAGCATAAATCTTCGGAAATAAAATACGCTGTATTATTAGTTGAAATTGTTGAATTGGTCGTGATTGTTCCAAGATTGGAAATAATAATTGTTGTATCTACTTCTGCAGCAAGAATAGCTGTGTCAGTGCTAATTATTGGGAGAGGTAAATCGTTTACCCCACAGATCTCAATCGGATTAATTGAAAATTTAAAAACAGTTGTGACGGTATCATTTATTTTACCATAAAAACTTACTGTTGGAGTTTTGGTGCTGGAAAAATAAGTATTAAAATAACCAACATTAGTCCCACAAGTTGAGTTTATTTCTTTAAACCAGCTAAAGTTTCCTGTTGAATCTAACTTTGTTATGATAGTGTTGAAGCTATCAGCATCAGAAAGTAAAATAATTTCATTATTAGATGTTATATACATGTCTTGGAAGGGATGAGTAATAGGAAATGTTTTCGCAAAAATAAAATTTCCCATCGGATCAATTTTTTGTAGAAAACAAAATAGAGGTGAACCGCCTTTTTGTCCCATTATATAATAATTCCCATAGCCATCCTCTTTAATTGACAAAGCTCTTCTATAGGAAAAATCTGTGTAGGATTTTGACCAAAGAACTTGTCCATCATCAGCTAATCTAATAACTCCTTCGTTGCTTCCGTCTTTAAATGTAGACACACAGCCTCCATCTGAGGCACCTGCTGTACAAAATCCTGGTGATTTTACTGTACTAATTGGGCCAATTATTTTTTTTGACCAGAGCGCATTCCCGCTAGAGTCAATTTTTATTACTCCAAGATATTCACGGTCGGAAATAGTGATAAAATAATCTCCATTAGTAGTTTCTATCAAACTATTATAATCATAAAAAGAAGAACCAAATCCTCCAACGATGTCTTTTTGCCATAACATGGAGCCCCCAGAAGTAAACTTTAATAGGTTTCCTGGTGAGGAAGGTGACCCATTAAGAAAACACGTAATGTTTCCAGTGGATGACGATGATAATCCAGTTGGGTATTTGGTTGTTAACAAATTTGTAATTGTGCTTAAGCTACCATTTGTCGCAATTTTTTTTATGTTTACTATTCCGCTACTAGGCGCTTTTGTAGCAACTATGTTTTCTCCACTAGGTAGTGTTGCAATATAGTTAATGTCGCCAGAAGATGTGCTAGGTAAACTAAATGGAGGGGTAGTATGTAAGACTATATTTGCATCCGTTTGGGAATTACCAAAAATTACAGAAATCAATGCTAAAAAAACAAGTCCTGCTTTCTTCATCTTTTATTTTTTGAAAAAAAAGCAAGTACTAAAACTAATACTTGCTTTTTTATTAAAATTATTTCAACTCTACTTCTGCACAATCACACGCTGCTTAGCAAGTATATTGTCAGAATTAGCAATTACAATGGTATAAAGTCCGGCTGCATAATCAGCAGTAGAAATTTTTTCCATAGATGAATTGTTCAATTGTTTTTCGAAAACTTTTCTGCCGGTCATATCATAAACAACAATAACCGCATTTTGTAAATCTGCGTTATTCAAATTGCCTAATTCAATGTTTACAAAATCAGTAGCAGGATTTGGGTAGATGTTTAGATTAACTGAAACAGTTTCATTAACAGAAGCAATGTATGAACAGAATTCGTCTGATACAAAGTATTCTGTTGAAGAATTACCAAAACCGGTATTCCCAACATTTACAATTAGTGCAGTGATGTTGCATGTAGTATCAACTTCTGCAGCTAAAATTTGAGTGTCATCTGTTGTGTTTTCTGGTGCAAAATTATATGAATTACAAATTTCGGATGGGTCTCCGGAAAATTTAAACACAACTGATGAAGAATCATTCAAAGTAGTGATGAAGCTAATATCTGAACTTGGTGATGGAGAAAAAATCGTTCCATATAGATATGGACTGCCGCCTGTAATTGCACCAATTCCTTTGTTCCAAGCTATACCTCCGGTAGCACTCATTTTTGTGAGCTTAAAAGAAGGAGATTTACAGACTAATATTAATTCGTTTGAATTAGTAACAAACATATCATCATAAGATGTAATACCGGACATATTTTTTGCATAAATAAAATTTCCGTTAGCATCCATTTTCTGAACAAATGTAGCTCCGGCATTACTATAGGTTCCCATGATGTAAAAATTCCCAAGATTATCTTTCTTGATTGATTTTGTCCAACGATAAGAAAAATCTCCAAAAGAACGAGACCAAAGAAGAGAACCATCGGGTGCTAAGTTTATGATTGTTTCAAAACTTTCATCTTTTAAAGTAGAAATACAGCCACCACTCATAGTAACTTCAGAACAGAATCCCGGGCATTTTCCATCATCTCTTGGTCCGGCTAATTTTTGGTTCCATAATAAATTTCCATTAGAATCAATTTTAATGATGCCCATAAAACCATAAGAAGAAATACTGATATAATATTCTCCGGTAGGAGTTTCATTCATTGTATGAGTATAATAAATGGATGTTACTTCTGGAACATTAATGCTTTTTTGCCAATCAATTGCTCCGGCAGCAGTAAACTTTACTAAGTATAAATCAGTTGATTCTCCAAACATACAGGTAAAAGCACCGGAACTTGAGCATGATAATCCTTTTAAATTAGAATAAACCACTGTAGTAGGAATGATTAAATTTTTCAATGTAGCAACGCTTCCATTTGAAAATATTTTTTTGATATTAATAACAGATTCACCGGTTGAAAGTGTAAGGTGACTAGCAACAATGTTTTCGCCAGAAGGCAATGTAGCTAAGAAACTTCCATCAGACCCTGATGTAACAGTACCTGTCATGGCACCACTTAAATTAAGCATTACGCTTGCATCAGTTTGTGAATTTGCAAAAGATACACATAGTATCGCTGAAAAAACAAGTAGAATTTTTTTCATGAGAGATTTTTTTGAGTGAGTATTTTTAACACAGCGTTTCATGCAACCATGTTATTAAGTAACTAATATAGAAAGGATTATGTAAAAAAGCAAATAAAAAGGAGATTAATTTTAAAGTCCTTTAATGAAAAGGGTTTTGAGCCCTTCGACTCCGCTCAGGGTGACAGCTTAAAATGACTATCGAGAAATCATATTTTGAACCCAATTACCAAAACATCATCCACTTGTTCAAGACTGCCCTTCCAATCGAGAAAACTTTTTAAGAATAATTGTTCTTGCTCTTTGATTGGTTTTTGATAAATATCAGAAGCTAACTTTTGCATATTGCCCACCATGAATTTTTTTCCTTTTGGTCCACCAAACTGATCGGCATAACCATCGGAGAAAATATAAATGGTATCTCCTTTTTCAACTTTGATACTGTGATTGGTGAATGTCCGTTTTACTTCATTTTCCATTTCCAATCCACCAATTGGAAATTTATTTGCTTTTATCATTTCAAACGACTCCTCACCTGATTTCCCTTGTCTGAAAATCCACAGCGGACGATTGGCTCCTGCATATTCTAAAACAGTAGCATCTTCATTTAATGAACACAATGCAATGTCCATTCCATCCCGTCTTTCGTTTTCTGAATTGCCACTTTGTTTTAAGGATGTTTTTACACCCATGTGTAACTCATTTAAAATTTCTGCAGGAGAAGTAATGTTTTTTTCTGTTACAATCTCATTCAATAAAGTATTTCCGATAATACTCATGAAAGCTCCCGGAACACCATGTCCGGTACAATCTACAGAAGCAATAAAACGTTTGTTGTTTCGTTTTGCAAACCAGTAAAAATCTCCGCTCACAATATCTTTAGGTAAATAAAGAACAAATGCATCTTTTAATTCTTTGTGCAAATTTTGTAAAGGAGGCAATAATGCTTCCTGAATATTTTTCGCATATTTAATACTATCAGTGATATCATGATTTTTTGCTTCAATGATAGCTTTCTGCTCTGTTACTTCCTTATTTACAATTTCTACTTTTTCTTTTTCCTGACGCAATTGATAAGTACGTAATTGTACTTCTTGCTCCAGTTCTATTTTTGCATTTTGTAAATTTCTTGTTCTTACTACGATGAATAAATAAATTAATCCAAATGCTACAATCGCTGACAATGTATAAAACCACCATGTTTTGTACCATGGAGGAAGAATGGTGAATTTATAAGTAACGGCTTTTTCATTCCACAATCCATCGTTATTCATAGCTTTTAAATGAAAAGTATAATCGCCTGCAGGCAGTGAAGAGTATGTCGCTTCCGTTTTTGAAGTAGGAGGGAACCAATCTTCATCAGCGCCTTCTAATTTAAATTGATATTTTACTTTGCTTGGATTAGTAATACAAACTCCAATGAAGTCAAACGTGATGTGGTTTTTATCGTAAGGCAAAACAAGTAATCTTGGTAAATTGCTAACACTATCTAGTCCTTCAGAATATTTTATTAAGTCAGCATCTGCATTCTGAAAAAACAAGCGCATGCCGGTTATGCGGGTTAAAGCTTCTTTTCTGTTTATTTTATCAAAGTTGGGATTGTAAACGGTAGCGCCTTTAATAGTTCCAAACCATAAGTTACCTTGATCGTCTTGCATCTGTGAGTTGAAATTACATTCAACACCTTGCAACCCTTCTTCTTTTCCGAAGTGTTTTATTTTTATGGTGTTACTAGAGTGTAATTGTTGGAGATCGATTTTATCTATTCCATTGTTAGTTCCAACCCATAAAAAGTCTTTATTCAAAAGCATTAAATAAACTTTGTTTGCAGCCAATCCATTATTTACATTGATATTTTCGAAAGATGTGTAGTTGTAACTAAATACACCTTCATCTGTCCCAAACCATAAGTGCCCTGATCTATCCTGAAGTGTAGAAATAACTCTTTTACTTGTGAAGCCGTTAGATTTATTAAATTTTTGAAATGTATTGCCGGAATATTTTATGACACCATTTTCAGAAGCCAGCCAAAAGGAATTGTTTCGGTCAACAAAAATATTATAGATGGGCAGTGCTTTGCCAGGGCTTTGAACATTGGTTGCGAACCGAACGATTTCAAATTTGTTATTTTTGAAACTGCACAATCCATCAGCTGTTCCAATCCACATAACATTTTCTTTATCAATATAAGTAGATAAAATATTGTTTTCGGGTAAGCCATCTTTTTTGGAATAGTTGTGAAATTTTTTTCCATCAAAAACACTTAATCCGGCTTTGGTTCCAAAATAAATATTGCCTTTTTTATCTTCAATGATTGTTTGTACATCGTTGTCGGCAAGAGAATTTGCAACATCTTTAACATTCAACCGGTAATTAATAATTTTACCTTTTACAATACACACAACACCAAAATCCTTAACACCCATCCATACATTTTTTTTAGAATCCTGAAAAATGCATTTGATATAATCCCCGGGTAAACTATCTTTTGAGCTATAAGACACAAATGCTTCACCGGTAAACTTGGAAACACCAAATCCATCGGTTCCAAACCAAAAATTACCTTCTCTGTCTTGCAATCCGCACATTAAGATATTACTTGCCAGACCATTTTTACTGGTGTATTTCCGGAAAATAAAACCATTGTATTTATAAATTCCTTCGCTGGTTCCTAGCCACAAATTATTTTTATTGTCTGTTGTGATGGAAGTAAAAGCAACATTTTCCTGTCCTGGAATTTTTACTTTTCCGAGTGCACCATCGAGGGTAATTTTATTTATTCCGGAATTAGTACCAATGTAAATATTGCCTTGTAAATCTTCATTAATAGAGCGTACAAAGTTGTCTTGCAAGCCTAAAAAGGCAGAGTAGTAAGTGAATTTTTTTGAAGAAGTGTTGTATTTAATTACACCATTCAAAATGGTTCCAAAATATATATTATTGGCTTTATCAGCATAAATTGTAAAAACACGTGCTTGATTTAATAATGAATCAGTAGTGAAAGGAATAATTTTATTATTTTTTAATTGACAAACTCCTTTTCCTGTTCCAACCCAAATAGTACCACTGTTGTCTTCTAAAACTTTGTAAACTCTGTTGTGGATGAGTCCGTTTTTTTCGGTGAAATTTGTCCACTTTTTTCCATTCAAAATACTCAATCCTCCATTTGTTCCAAATAAAATGTTTCCATTTTTTGTTTCGCAAATAGAAAAAACAACGTTGTTCACCAAACTGTCGTTCTCGGTATAGTTAACAAATTTATTTCCATCGTATTTGCTAACACCTCCATTGTTTGTTCCAAACCAAATATTTCCATATTTATCCTGACACATCGACAATACTTGTGATTGCGCTAAGCCGTCTTCAACATTATAATTATGAAAATCGTAAGTTTGGGAAATAGAATTAAGTTTTGCCAGAAGCAAAAGGATGATACAGAGGAATATTTTTATTTTTATTTTCAATCGATATATAAGGGTGACTAAAGATAGGAAAAAAAGGAAATCATTTTAAAAATTTGAGCTAATCATACAAAAGTCTTCGACTACGCTCAGCCTGACGTAATCGTTCGTCACACTGAGCGTAGTCGAAGTGTATGTGTGTAGGTGAGAAAATTTATAAGGCTAAAATTCTGCCGTTTTCGGAGCTCGTGGAAAGGCAATCACATCACGTATGTTAGTCATTCCTGTTACAAATAAAACTAAGCGCTCAAAACCCAATCCAAATCCTGCGTGCGGAGCTGTTCCGAATCTTCTTGTATCCAAATACCAATACAATTCATCAGCAGGAATGTGCATTTCCGCCATGCGTTTTTCCAACATATCCAATCTTTCTTCACGTTGTGAACCACCTACAATTTCTCCGATTCCCGGAAATAAAATATCCATTGCAGCAACAGTTTTTCCGTCATCATTCTGACGCATGTAAAACGATTTAATATCCTTTGGATAATCTGTTAAAATCACAGGTTTTTTAAAATGTTTTTCCACCAAAAAGCGTTCGTGTTCACTTTGTAAATCTGCTCCCCAACTTTCAATTAAATATTTGAATTTTTTCTTTTTATTAGGATTTGAATTTTTTAGAATTTCAATTGCTTCCGTATATGTTAATCTCTCAAAATTGTTTTCCAGACAAAAATTTAATTTTGAAATCAAATCCAATTCTGAACGTTCATCTTGTGGTTTTTGTTTTTCTTCATCTAACAAACGGTTTTTCAAAAATTCAATTTCATCGGCACAAGTTGCTAAGGCATGTTTGATAACATACTTTAATAAATCTTCGGCCAATTGCATGTTATCTTTTAGTTCATAAAAAGCCATTTCGGGTTCGATCATCCAAAATTCTGCAAGGTGACGGGTAGTGTTTGAGTTCTCTGCACGGAAAGTTGGT
>SXGT01769032.1_pt1 | contig 48247 bp, 40 predicted proteins | sample 3176221 | NCBI WGS metagenome assembly SXGT01 (sample SAMN11356862, study PRJNA531348) | freshwater metagenome | isolation source: freshwater sample F1-120 | place: China: Fuxian Lake, Yuxi | collected 2017-12-25 | reverse complement strand
GTCTTGCGAGTGAGGGGAAGGCGATCATCGTCATCTCCTCCGAGCTGCCCGAACTGCTGGGCATCTGCGATCGCATCTACGCCCTCTCCGAGGGCCGGATCACCGGTGAGATGCCGGTGGCCGACGCCACCCCCGAAGCCCTCCTCAAGCTCATGACCCTGGAGAAGCAGCGCTAATGTCTGACACCGCAACCACGACTCCGCCGAAATCGACCGGCGGCATCAAGCTCCCGACGACCCTGCAGCTGATCGTCACCGACCTCGGCAAGAACGGCATCTTCCTCGCGCTCATCGCCGTGGTCGTGCTGTTCTCGATCACGACAGACGGCATTCTGCTCAGGCCGCAGAACATCTCGAACCTGGTGGTTCAGAACGGCTACATCCTGGTGCTCGCCATCGGCATGGTCCTGGTCATCGTGGCGGGGCACATCGACCTCTCGGTCGGATCGATCGCGGCCTTCATCGGGGCCATCTCGGGCGTCTTCATCCGAGATCTCGGTTTCCCGTGGTGGCTCGCCATCATCGGCGCCCTCGTCGTCGGTCTGGTGGTGGGAGCCTGGCAAGGCTTCTGGATCGCCTACGTCGGCATACCCGCGTTCATCGTGACGCTCGCGGGCATGCTCATCTTCCGCGGGCTCGCTCTCATCACGCTCGGCAACTCGAACATCGGCTCGTTCCCCGAGGAGTACCGCGCGCTCGGCAACGGATTCATCGACTTGCCGTTCGATATCGGGCCCGACCAGATCGACGTCGTCACCCTGCTGATCGGTCTGATCGCCATCGTGGGCCTCGTCGTGCAGCAGATGCGCACGCGTGCCGGCCGCAAGAAGTACGGCCAAGAGGTCGACCCGACGGTCTGGTTCATCGCGAAGATGGCCCTCGTCGCTGCCGGTATCGGAGCATTCTTCTTCGCACTCGCGAGCTTCAAGGGTGTTCCGGTGACGCTCGTCATCCTTGCGGTGCTCGTGATGATCTACGGCATCGTCGCCAACCGCACGGTCTTCGGTCGTCACATCTACGCCGTGGGCGGCAACCGCCGTGCTGCCGAGCTGTCGGGTGTCAAGACGCGCTCGGTCGACTTCTGGCTGTTCGTCAACATGGGCCTGCTCGCGGCCATGGCCGGCCTGATCTTCACGGCCCGCCTGAACCTGGCGGGTCCGAAGGCCGGTGACGGTTTCGAGCTCGAGGCCATCTCGGCCGCGTTCATCGGCGGCGCCGCGGTGCAGGGCGGTATCGGCACCATCGGCGGCGCGATCATCGGCGGCCTCATCATCGGCGTGCTCAACAACGGCATGTCGATCATGGGCATCGGTATCGAATGGCAGCAGGCCGTCAAGGGCCTCGTGCTGCTGCTCGCCGTGGCCTTCGACGTCTACAACAAGCGCCGGTCGGGCACGAGCGTCGCGCGCTGACCGCGAGGTCGTGACGAGGGGGTGGCCGGTCGGCCACCCCCTCGTTTTCGTGCTGCACGGTGCTCCCCCTGCGGAGCCGCCCAGATCGACTCGCTAGGGTCGTGCAGATGTCGTCGCCGCCGATCCCCTCGCCGCCCAGCACGGGTGCGAGCGCCGCGAGCCGTCGCATCCGCCGCCGCTGGCCGATCATCACCGGGTCAGTCGCCCTCGGCGTCGCGCTGCTGATGGGTCTGCTGCTCGCGACGCGCGATGCTCCGAGCGGCCTCGACCAGGAATGGCTGGACGAGCTGATCGACGAGCGCGGGCCGTGGTTCGACGTGCCAGCGCTGCTGCTCGACTGGGTCGGGGGTCACGTCGTCGGCATCGTCGTCGTGCCGCTGGCCATGGTGATCTGGCTGCTCGCCCTGCGCCGGCCCTGGGCCGCGGGCTTCTCGATCGCCGCCGCGATCGTGAGTGCAGGAGTCGTGCAGTTGCTCAAGGCAGTGTTCGACCGCGCCCGCCCCGAGCTCATGCTCGTCGCGAGCGACGAAGGCTCGTTCCCCTCGGGTCACGTCGCCAACGCGGCGACGATCGCCGTCGTCGTGGGGCTGGTGTTCGGGCTCGGCCCCGATCGTCGCTGGTGGGTCTGGCTCGTCGGCTCTGCGTACGTCGTCGCGATGGCACTCAGCCGCACCTACCTTGGTGTGCATTGGCTCACCGACACGATCGGCGGAGTGCTGATCGGCGGCGGCATCGCGGTGGCGCTGTGGGCGCCTATCGCCGATCGATTGAGCGCAGAGCCGCGGTCGCCCCGTTCGGCACGGAGCGAGCATCCCCTCTAGCGCTCTGTTGTCCAGTTGGATAACATGAGCCCATGAGAATCCTGCTTGTCGGCGCCGGTGGCGTCGGAGACGCCATCGCCAAGATCGCCGCCCGTCGCTCGTTCTTCGAGCAGATCATCGTGAGCGACTACGACCCCGCGCGCGCCGAGCGCACGATCGCCTGGATCGAGCAGAAGCACGGGCCGCAGGGTGACCGCTTCGTCGCAGCGCAGATCGACGCCTCCGATGCCGCGGTCGTCGAGAGGGTCGCGCGCGAGCACGGCGCGACGCACGTCATGAACGCGGTCGAGCCCAAGTTCGTCATGCCCATCTTCGAGGGCGCGAAGGCGGCCGGTGCCGACTACATGGATATGGCCATGAGCCTGTCGAAGCCGCACCCCGAGAACCCCTACAGCGAGACGGGCGTCAAGCTCGGTGACGAGCAGTTCGCCGTCGCCGGCGAGTGGGAGTCGGCGGGCCGCCTCGCTCTCGTCGGCATGGGCGTCGAGCCCGGCCTGAGCGACGTGTTCGCCCGCTACGCCGTCGATCACCTCTTCAGCGAGGTCGACGAGCTCGGCACGCGCGACGGCGCCAACCTCGTCGTGCGCGATGACGAGGGCAACGAGATCTTCGCCCCCTCGTTCAGCATCTGGACGACCATCGAAGAGTGCCTCAACCCGCCCGTCATCTGGGAGAAGGGCACGGGCTGGTTCACGACGCCGCCGTTCAGCGAGCCGGAGGTCTTCGACTTTCCCGAGGGCATCGGCCCGGTCGAGTGCGTCAACGTCGAGCACGAAGAAGTGCTGCTCATGCCGCGCTGGCTCGACGCGAAGCGCGTGACCTTCAAGTACGGGCTCGGCGACGAGTTCATCGGCATTCTCAAGACGCTCAACCAGCTGGGTCTCGACAAGACCGAGCCGATTCGCGTGCGGTCGAAGAACGGCCCGGTCGAGGTCGCGCCCCGCGATGTCGTCGCGGCCGGTCTGCCCGACCCGGCCACTCTGGGCCCGCGGATGACCGGCAAGACCTGCGCGGGCCTCTGGGTCACCGGCACCGGGGTGGACGGCTCGCCCCGCGACGTCTACCTGTATCACGTGAGCGACAACGAGTGGACGATGGCCGAGTACGAGGCGCAGTGCGTCGTCTGGCAGACCGCCCTCAACCCCGTCATCGCGCTCGAGCTGCTCGCGACCGGCGCCTGGAGCGGCGCGGGCGTGCTCGGCCCCGAGGCCTTCGACGCGAAGCCCTTTCTCGACCTCATGGCGCTGCCCGAGAGCGAGGGCGGCTACGGCCAGGCCTGGGGCCTGCAGGAGCGCACGCCGGCGGCGTGATCGGCCTGCGGCGGCGCTGACGCGACGTCAGCCGAGCAGTCGCAGCCGCACGATGCTCCAGCTCTGCGGCGGCAGCTCGATCGTCGTCGCCTCGTCGCCGACGACGACGCCGTCGAGCGCGCGCGGTGCGGCGTCGGCGGCCTCGTCACGCGTGCGGCGGGCCCCGGCGTCGTCAGCGCGCACCGTGAGCGCTTCGACCAGCGAGACGGCGCCGAACGCCGCGTGCTCGAGCGAGGTCGTCACGGGCTCTGCCGAGCGGTTGGTCACGGCCATCACGAGCTCGCCCGCCTCGGTGTTGTGCACGAGGGCGGCCGAGAGCGCGTCGACCTCGCCGTGCTTCGCGGTCGTCATGCGGGGAGAGTCGAGGCGAGCATCCAGCGCGATTCCCCGCGCGTGCCGGGCGAGCAGCGCGATGGGGAAGAAGGTGGTCTGCCGCCACGCCTCGCCTCCCGGTTCGGTCATGATGGGGGCGATGACGTTGACGAGCTGGGCGAGGCAGGCGACCCCGACCCGGTCGGCGTTGCGCACGAGCGTCGTCAACAGGTCGCCCACGACGACGGCGTCGAGCGCCGAGTAGCGGTCTTCAATGAGTCGCGGAGTCTCGCGCAGCTCGAGATTCGTCTCGCCCTCGAAGTCGTCGATGTACCAGACGTTCCACTCGTCGACCGAGAGACGGATGCGCTTGGTCGAGTGGCGCTTCGCCGCGACCGCGTCGGCCGTCGCGATCACCTCGTGCAGGAAGGCCTCGAACGAGGCGCCCGAGGCGAGGAAGCTCGCCCGGTCGCCCTCGCGCTCCTGGTAGTAGGCGTGCACCGAGATGTAGTCGACGTCGTCGAAGGTGTGCTCGAGCACGACGCGCTCCCACTCGCCGAACGTCGCCATCTCGCGGCCGCTGCTGCCGCAGGCGACGAGCTCGATCGTCGGATCGACGCGGCGCATGGCCTGGGCGGTCTGGCTCGCGAGCCGGCCGTACTCCTCGGCGGTGCGGTGGCCGATCTGCCACGGCCCGTCCATCTCGGTGCCGAGGCACCAGAGCCGGATGCCGTGCGGGGCATCGGCGCCGTTCGCACGACGCTGCTCGCTGAGGGCCGTGCCCCCGGCGACGTTGCAGTACTCGACGAGGTCGGCGGCCTCGGCCGGCCCGCGCGTGCCGAGGTTGATCGCGATCATCGGCTCGGTGCCCGTGAGCGCGGCCCAGCGCACGAAGTCGTCGGTGCCGACCTGGTTCGTCTCGAGCGACCGCCAGGCGAGATCGATGCGGGTGGGCCGCTCGTCGCGCGGGCCCACCCCGTCTTCCCACTTGTAGTTCGAGACGAAGTTGCCGCCGGGGTAGCGCACGACGGTCGTGCCGAGCTCGCGCGTGAGTTCTGCGACATCGCCCCGGAACCCGTCGGCGTCTGCGGTCGGATGACCGGGCTCGTAGATGCCCGTGTAGACGCAGCGCCCCATGTGCTCGACGAACGAGCCGAACACGCGTCGGTCGATGGGCCCGGTGGTGAACGCCGGGTGCACGGTGATGCGGGCAGCAGGCACGTCGATCTCCCTGGTGGTGCAGTGATGTGGTGGCGCGCGGCGCGGGTCGCGCACGGCGCTTCGATCTTCGCACTTGCTAGCGTCAGGTCATGCCCCGCCGAGCCGATGAGGTGCCGTGATGCGCATCGTTGTCGCACCCGATTCGCTCAAGGGCACCGCGACGGCGGCCGAGACGGCTCGGGCGCTCGCCGAGGGGTGGCGCAGCATCCGCCCTCATGACGAGATCGTGCTCGCCCCCATGGCCGACGGCGGCGAAGGAACGGTGGATGCGGTGGCCGCGGCCGTGCCCGCCGCCGAGCTGCGGCACACGCGCGTCACGGGCCCCGCCACCCCTGCCGACGAACGCGATGTCGACGCGCGCTGGCTGCTGCTGCCGCCCGAGCCCGATGGCTCGCGCACGGCGCTCGTCGAGCTGGCCGAGGGCTCGGGGCTGCTGCTGCTCGACGACCTCGCACCGCTGACGGCGCACACGCTCGGGTTCGGGCAGCTCATCGCCGTGGCGCTCGCCGCGGGAGCCGACCGCGTGCTGCTCGCGCTCGGCGGCAGCTGCTCGACCGACGGCGGGGCCGGCGCACTGCGCGCGCTCGGCGCCGAGCTGCTCGATGCGTCTGGCGCCGCGATTCCGCTCGGCAACGCGGGGCTGCGCCGACTCGCCCGTCTCGACCTCGGCACGGCCCTCGCACCGCCCAGCGGCGGGGCCATCGTGCTCAGCGATGTCGACAACCCCCTGCTGGGCTCGCGCGGCGCGGTCGCCGTCTTCGGGCCGCAGAAAGGACTCGACGCCTCGCTCGCGCCCGACGCCGAGCGCGCGCTCGAGCGCTTCGCGACGGCGATCGACCCGGCCGGCGCTCTCGCCGCTGCTCCCGGGGCGGGCGCGGCCGGGGGCACCGGCTTCGGGATGCTCGCCTGGGGTGCCGCGATCACCTCGGGGTCTCGCGCCATCGCCGAGGCGATCGGGCTGCCGGGGTCGATCGCCGGGGCGCAGCTCGTCGTCACGGGCGAGGGGAGGTTCGACGGGCAGTCGGCGGGCGGCAAGGCTCCCGTCGAGGTGGCGCGACGGGCGGCGGAGGCCGGCGTGCCCTGCGCCCTCGTCGCGGGCACGATCGACGCCCGCTCGGTCGAGGAGGCGGCGTCGCGGTTCGAGGTCGCCATCGCGCTCGACGAGCTCGCCGGTTCGGCCGCTGCGGCCATGGCCGATCCGTTCCCCTGGCTGCGAGCGGCGGGAGAGCGGCTCGCTGCCGAGCACGGGCGCTGAGTGCGTGGCCGCCGCGCGCCGCGATCCGTAGGCTGAGGCCATGACTGATCCGCAGGAGGCCGTCGAGGCCGCGAAGAAGGCCCTCGCCGATGCCGAGGCGGCGCTCGCCGCCGCGACCGAGGCCGCGAAGGCGGAGGCTGCGAAGGCGGAGCAGCCGGAGCCCGCGCAGCCCACCCCCGCCGTGGCCGCGGATGCCCCGCTCGATGCTGAGCGCGTGGCGAGCATCCGCGCCGGCTACGCCATGGAGGGCGCGGTGCTCGAGATGGGCGCGCTCGTCAACGGCGAGGCGCTGCCCGAGGTGCCGGTGCGCATTCCGATCGCGATGACCAACCGGCACGGTCTCGTCGCCGGCGCGACCGGCACGGGCAAGACCTAGACGCTGCAGGTGCTCGCCGAGCAGCTGAGTGCGGCGGGTGTTCCCGTGTTCGCGGCCGACATCAAGGGCGACTTGAGCGGCATCGCCGTGGCGGGCAGCAGCAGCGAGAAGCTGCTCGCCCGCACCGAGGGCATCGGGCAGAACTGGCAGGCGACGGCGCACCCGACCGAGTTCTACTGCCTCGGTGGCATCGGGCACGGCGTACCGGTGCGTGCGACCGTGTCGAGCTTCGGGCCGCTCATGCTCGCCAAGGTGCTCGGGCTCAACCAGACGCAGGAGTCGAGTCTCGGGCTCGTGTTCCACTACGCCGACCTCAACGGTCTGCCGCTCGTCGATCTCACCGACCTGCGCACCGTGATTCAGTTCTTGACGAGCCCCGAGGGCAAGGCCGATCTCGCTGAGCTCGGCGGCCTCAGCAAGGCGACGGCCGGGGTCATTCTGCGCGAGCTCATCACCTTCGCGGCCGAGGGCGCCGACGTCTTCTTCGGGCAGCCCGAATTCGACACCGCCGAGTTCTTGCGCACGACGCCCGACGGCCGCGGCATCGTGAGCCTGCTCGAGGTGCCGGGAGTCGCCGACAAGCCCGCCCTGTTCTCGACCTTCCTCATGTGGCTGCTCGCCGACCTGTTCAACGACCTGCCCGAGGTCGGCGACATCGAGAGACCTAAGCTCGTCTTCTTCGTCGACGAGGCGCACCTGCTCTTCAAGGATGCGAGCAAAGACTTCCTCGCCGCGATCACGCAGACCGTGCGGCTGATCCGCTCTAAGGGCGTCGGCATCTTCTTCGTGACCCAGACGCCGAAAGACGTGCCGGCCGACGTGCTGGCCCAGCTCGGCTCGCGCGTGCAGCACCAGTTGCGGGCGCACACCCCCGACGATCAGAAGGCCCTGCGCGCAACCGTGCGCACGTACCCGAACTCGGGTTACGACCTCGAAGAGGTGCTCATGGGGCTCGGCATCGGCGAGGCGATCGTCACGGTCATGAACGAGAAGGGCGCCCCCTCGCCTGTTGCGTGGACGAGGCTGCGGGCTCCGCAAGGATCGATGGATCCCGCGCCGGCCGAACTCGTCACGGCCACGGTCGCTGCCTCGCCGCTCATGGCGCGCTACGGGCAAGCGATCGACCCGGTCTCGGCCCACGAGATGCTCGCCGAGCGCATGAACGCCGCAGCCGATGCCGAAGCCGCGCGCGAGGCGGCGACGCAGAAAGACAAGGCGCAGGAGGAGTACGAGAAGGCGCTTCGCGACCTGCAGAAGAGCGAGCGCACGACAACGCGCACGACCACCCGGCGTTCGACCAAACCCGCGCCGACCGTGGGCGACACGATCGGCGACCTGCTCGGCTCGCGCTCGGGCCAGACCGTCATTCGCGAGGTCGTGCGCGGCATCTTCGGCACCCTCGGGCGCCGCTAGAAGGGGAACGACGCATGAACGCGAGCGATGTCATCGTGCTCGGTGCCGGTCTCGCCGGGCTGTCGGCCGCGCGCGACCTGGCGGCCGCCGGTGTCGACGTGCGGGTGCTCGAAGCGCGGGGCCGCGTGGGCGGGCGAGTCGAGCAGACCGAGCTCGCCGACGGTCGCCTCGTGCAACTCGGCGGCGAGGTGGTCGGGCCTTCGCACACGGCCTACACGCAGCTCGTCGACGAGCTCGGCCTGACCCTCGTACCCGCGTTCGCCGGGCTGCCCGGCGATGACGTCTGGGTGCTCGCCGACGGCACCTACCGCGGCGAGGGCATTCCCTGGTTCAGCGATGACGATCGCCGCAGCTACGAGGTGGCCGAGCGCGCGTTCGGCGATCTCGTGCGCTCGGTCGACCCCGATGACCCCTGGACGCACCCCGACGCCGCACGGCTCGACGCGCTCAGCGTCGGGCAGTGGCTGCGCGAAGTCGGAGCCACCCCGAACGTCGTCCGCGCGCGCGACGTGGCGATGCTCGCGCTCGCGGCCGAGTCGGTCGAGCGCACGTCGCTGCTGAGCGACCTGCGCAAAGAGGCCGCCGTCGGCGCGACCGGCTTCTACGACTACGACGTGTGGGAGGTCTCGCGCGTCGGCGAGGGCTCCGCGACCGTCGCGCTGCGCATGGCCGCCGAGCTCGGGCACCGCATCACCCTCGGTGCCGTCGTCGACCGCGTGAGCCTCTCGACGCAGGGCTGCACCGTCACGCTCGTGAGCGGCGAGTGCTTCACGGCCGGCGCGGTGATCTCGACGATTCCCGCGGGGCCCCTGCGCAGCATCCGCATCGACGGCCTGTCGGATGCTCGCCGCGCGTCGCTCGACCGCCAGCGCCACGCCCTCACGTCGAAGGTCACCGCGGCCTACAGCGACTCGTTCTGGGCGGCCGACGGCCTCAACGGCACCGCGTATGCCGAAGTCGGCATGCTCGGCGGCACGTGGGTGCAGCGCGACGGCATTCTCTCGGCGCTCGTGCCCCCCGAGCGGCAGAGCGCGTTTCTCTCCACCTCGCCCGAGCGGTTGCACGAGGAGCTACTCGACGAGCTCGTCGCAGCCTTCGGGCCGCGAGCGCGCGACGTGCACCAACTGGCCGTGCGCCGGTGGGCGATCGATCCGTTCACGCTCGGCTACATCACGAGCTGGCGGCCGGGTGACGTTATGGGCGTCGGGCCGCTGCACGGTACGCACGAGCCCCCGCTCTACGTCGCGGGCAGCGACCAGTGGGTGTGCGGCTACATGGAGGGCGCGGTGCGCACCGGCCGAGCGGCCGCCGCGGCGGTCATCGCCCAGGGCGGCTGAGCAGGCCCGCGCCCCGTGCGGCGCGGGCCCGGATGTGCCACCATGAGCGCACCCCGTATGCCGACGACGTTGACTCCAGTGAGAAGGGTGCCCGCCGTGCCCCGACCTCCGCACCGTGACGCAGAGCGATACGGCGGCGGTGACCCGCGGCTCGACGAGGCGCTCGATCAGATCGCCGATGGGCTGATCTTCTTCGATCGTCAGTGGCGATACACCTACCTCAACCGCGCGGCAGAGCGGTATCTGCGGCTCACTGCCGACGAGGTGGTGGGTAAGACGCTCGGGGCCCTCTTTCCCGGAGATCCGGCCGAACAGGACTTCGGCGGCCCCCTGCGTCGAGCGATGGAGAACGGCGAGGTCACCTACGTTCGCGCGTACCACGCGACGCTCGATCTCTGGCTCGAGACCCGCACCTATCCCACGGTCGAGGGAATCGCCGTGCACATGCGCGATGTCTCTGACCTCGAGCGTCAACGTCGCGAGCTCGACGAAGCGACGCAGCGTGCGGTGCGCATGAGCTCTCTGCTCGATATCTCGAACGAGGCCTTCATCACCGAAGACCTCGAGTACCGAGTGACCTACTGGAACAGCGGTGCGGAGCAGATCTACGGGTGGACGAGAGACGAAGCGATCGGCCGCGATATCCGTGACCTCATCTACGACGACGCCACGCGGTTCGACGAGCCCGCCGCGACACTGGCGGCCACAGGAAGGTGGTCGGGAGAGCTGCAGCAGCGCTCGAAAGACGGCAGGCGCATCATCGTCGCGTGCCGCTGGCAGGCCATCGTCGATGACGAGGGACGACCGACGAGCTACTTCGCCGTCAACTCCGATGTGACGGCACTCCGCGAGCAGCAAGAGCAGCAGAATCGCGCCCGACGCCTCGAGAGCCTCGGCACGCTCGCGGGCGGCATCGCACACGACCTCAACAATGTGCTGACTCCGTTGCTCATGTCGGTGCAGCTCTTGCGCACCATGCAGCCCGCGCGCGAGCAAGAGGAACTGCTCGACGGCATGCAATCGGCGATCACCCGGGGTGCGAACATGATCAGCCAGGTGCTCTCGTTCGCACGAGGAGTCGAGGGAGCTCGAGATGCCGTGCACGCTGCCAGCCTGATCGATGAGCTCGGAACGCTCACTCTCGCCGTGCTGCCGAAGTCGATCGACGTCGAGATCGAGCACGCAGAGGTGCCGCCTCTCTGGGGGGATGCGACCCAGATTCTGCAGGTGCTCGTCAACCTCGTGACCAACGCTCGAGACGCCATGCCCGACGGCGGCACGCTGCGCATCTCCGTGCAGGAACAGGAGGTGACCGCGAGCCCGGAGGGGCGGTCGGTTCTCGAGCCTGGGCGCTATGTGGCGGTGGCGGTCGAAGACTCAGGCCTCGGCATGAGCCCCGACGTGCAGAGTCGCATCTTCGAGCCGTTCTTCACGACGAAGAACCCGGGAGACGGAACGGGGCTGGGTCTGGCGAGCAGTCTCGCGATCGCTCGCAGTCACGGCGGCTACCTCCAGGTGCACAGTGAAACAGGAGTGGGGTCGCGATTCACCCTCTTCGTCCCGGCGGTGGACGACACCCAGAAGGCGGATGCCGAGACCTCGATTCCTGACGTCGAGCTGATGAGCGGGCACGGGGAACTGGTTCTCGTGATCGATGACGAGGAGAGCATCCGCACGATCGTGTCGCAGACCCTGACGCGCAACGGGTACCGCACTGTGCAGGCGCAGAACGGCCGTGACGCGATGGCGCTGCTTCACGAGCACGCTGGCAGCGTGCGACTCGTCTTCACCGACATGATGATGCCGATCATGGATGGAGCGGCGACCGCGACGTACGTGATGGAGAATCACCCGGGCGTCGCGATCGTCGCCTCGAGCGGGCTCTCGGCCTCCGCCGCGGTCGACAGAGCCCGGGATGCCGGTGTGCGGCACTTCATCTCGAAGCCGTTCACCGCCGAGACGCTGCTGCGCACGATCCGCGACGCCTTGATCGAGGAGTCTCCGCCGGGCTAGAAGGGGAACAGCACGGGCACGAGCAGCGCCGCGACCGCGAGGACCAGCACCATGATCGGCAGCCCGAACTTCCAGTAGTCGCCGAACTGAAGGCCCGCTGGCGACATGATCATGAGATTGGCCGGGGTGGCGACCGGGGTGAGCAGCGCGGCCGCCGACACTACGGCCACGCCGAGCAAGAACGGAAGCGGCGAGACGCCGAGCTCGTAGGCGACCGAGATCGCGATGGGCGCGACGATGAGCGCGGTGGCCGTGTTGCTGATGAGCTGGCCGAAGATGAGCGTCACGACCAGCAGCGCCGTCATGACCACGTGCGGCCCCAGTGAGCCGACGATCTCGACAATGCCGGTGGCGATGAGGTCTGCCGCTCCGGTCTCGGTGATCGCCGTCGAGACGGGGATCATGCCGCCGACGAGCAGCACGGTCGTCCATTGAATGGAGCGGTGCGCCTTCTCGATCGAGACCACCCTCGTGAGCACCATGGCGCCCGCGGCGAGCAGGCCGGCCACGGCGGGCGGCACGATGCCCGTGGCGAGCGCGATGACCATGAGCACGAGCACGATGAGCGCCGTGTAGGCGCGCGGGCCGATCGGAGCTGCCTGGCGGCGGATCTGGTCGGGAGCATCCACGACCATCACCGACGGGTCGCGCAGATTCGCGTCGAGGGCATCCCAGCGGCCCTGCACCAGAAGAATGTCGCCGGCCTCGAGACGGAGGCCGGTCTGATCACCCACGTTCTCGCCGCCGCGTTGAATCGCGACGATGATGAGATCGCCGCTCTCGGTCACCATGCCGGGCCAGACCGGGTCGCCGATCGCGCGGGAGCGGGGAGGGATGACGATCTCGGCGACGCCGTACTCGGCGTCGAGCGTTGCCCAGTTCGCCGCGACCGTGCTCGTGCCGACGCCCTCGAGCTTCGAGTCGTCGCTGACGGCCCTGATGGCTGTCGGGGTGCCCTGCAGGATCAGCACGTCGCCGACGCGGATCGGTGCGGCTGCGTCGCGCGGCCCCGGCTTCGACGGCGACTGGATTGCGATGAGCGAGACGGGGGTCGGCGCCTCGAAGACGATCTCGCCCTCGGTCTTGCCGATGAGCGGCGAACCGGAGAGCACGCGCACGCGTCCGAAGGGCTGCGCGTTGCCGAACTGGCTCAGCAGCGTGCGTGCGTGGTCGCCCAGATCGGTCGACAGGGTCGTCGGGATGCGGGCCGGAATGAGGCGGTTGCCGAACAGCACCGTGATGAGGATCGTGCCGGCGACGATGGGCACGCCGACGAGCCCGAACTCGAAGAAGCCGAAAGCCCGGCCGGTTTCTTCTTCGGCCAGCTCGGACATGATGACGTTGACGGGCGAGCCGGTGAGGGTGAGCAGTGAACCGGCGTGGGCCCCGAACGCGAGCGGCAGCAGCAGCCGCGCCGAGGCGATCGACATCTTCGTCGCGATCACGACGACGACGGGCAACAGGGCGGCGACCGCCCCGTTGACGCTGATGAGCGCGGCGAGCACGGCGACGACGATCATGATGATGATCGTGAGCGTGCGCGAGCTGCCGCCGCCGCTCGCGATCAGGCGCTGGCCGGTCCACGCCGTGAGGCCCGACGAGTCGAGACCTTCGGCCACGACGAACAGGCTCGCGATGAGGATGACGGCCGGATCACCGAAGCCCGCGAAGGTCTGACCGAGGTCGAGAATGCCCGTGGCATAGAGGGCGAGCGAGGCGCCGAGGGCGATGAGGCCGACCGGAATGCGGTTGGTCACGAACGCGAGCACCACGATCGCGAGAATCAGCATGGTCATCGCGATATCGCTCACGGTCAGACACTAACTGAGCCGGGCATTTCTTCGTAGAGTGAATATCGCGGAGAAGGCATCGCCGCGCATCAGGTCATCGAAAGGACCACCACCATGGACGGATTTCTCGGCAATGTCTGGGACTTCGTTTTGCTCTTCTTCATCTCGTTCGCGTTCATCGCCTACTTCATCACGCTCTTCAGCGTGGTCGTCGACCTGTTCCGCGATGAGTCGCTCAGCGGCGGCTGGAAGGCCGTCTGGCTGCTCTTCATCTGGTTCGTTCCCTTCGTGACGCTGTTCGTCTATCTCATCGCGCGCGGCGGCGGCATGGCGAAGCGCAGCCAGTCGCAGGCGCAGAAGCAGCAGGAGGCCGCCGCCGAGTACATTCGCGGTGTCGCCGGCACGAGCCCTGCTGACGAGATCGCCAAGGCCAAGGCGCTGCTTGCCGATGGCACGATCTCGCAGGCCGAGTTCGACGCCATCAAGACGAAGGCGCTCGCCTAGGTCGTAGCGCTACTGCAGTGACGACGTGAGGCGGGCAAGGCTGTCGCGCACCTTCTCGCCTCGCGGTCGTCGCACCCACTCGTCGAGCTGCAGCTCGCGGCTCTGCGCGCGGTACGAGGCCTCGATCTCGCGCATGCGCTGCACGAAGTCGGCGCCGTGCACCATCACCGAGACCTCCATGTTGAGGCTGAACGAGCGGATATCCATGTTGCTCGAGCCCACGATCGCCACGTCGTCGTCGATCGTGAAGTGCTTCGAGTGCAGCACGGTCGGGGCGCGGTAGAGGTAGATGCGCACCCCCGCGCGCAACAGGTCTTCGTAGTACGAGCGCTGCGCGTGGTAGACGAAGAACTGGTCACCGACCTCGCTCACATAGAGCTCGACGAGCAGCCCGCGCGATGCCGCCGTGATGATGGCGAGCTGAATCGCCTCGTCGGGCACGAAGTAGGGGCTCGTGATGCTCACTTGGCGCTCGGCCTTGTGGATGAGCGTCGTGTACAGCTTGAGGTTGTTGTCGTTCTCGAAGCTCGGGCCGCTCGGCAGCACTTGCGCGTCGAGCAGGGTGGGGTCGTCGCCGAGCACGACCGGAGTGGTGTCGAGCGGCAGCAGCTTGTCGGTCTCGCTGTACCAGTCGGTCACGAAGACCGCGTCGAGCTCGCGCACGACCGGGCCCTCGAGCCGCACCATGACCTCGTGCCAGTGCAGGCCCCGCTTGATGGCCTTCTTCTTGCCGTAGTTCGCCGCGACCATGTTCTGCGAGCCCGTGTGGCCCACGCGCCCGTCGACGACCACGAGCTTACGGTGGTTACGCAGGTCGGGCCGCTGCCACTGGCCACGCAGCGGGCGCAGCGGGAGCATCCCGTGCCATTCGGCGCCCATCGCGGCCAAGCGGGCGAGGGTCGGCTTGCGGGCCGGCGACAGGATGCTCATCAGGTGGTCGCTCAGCACGCGCACCGTGACCCCGCGCGCGGCCGCCCGCTCGAGCGCCGCGAAGAACGGCTCGGTCGTGTCGTCGAGGGCGAGGATGAAGAACTCGACGTGCACGTACGACTGCGCCGTGTCGATGTCGGCGGCCATCGAGGCGATCGAGCCCTCGTAGTCGTCAGTGAGCTCGGCCCGGGTGCCGCCGACCATGGGCAGGGCGCCGAGATTCTCGTTCAGACGCACCGATGAGCCCAGCCACTCGGGCCACTCGTCGCGGTGGCTCACCCGGTCGAGGCCCTCGGTGCGGGCGAGAATGAGCTCGCTCACCTCACGCTGCTTCTCACGCCGACGCTTCGGCAGTCTGCTGAGCCCGACGAGGAAGAAGGCGATCGCGCCGAGGTAGGGGATGAAGATGATCGTGAGCATCCACGCGATGGCCGTCGACGGTCGGCGTCGCGCTGAAATGAGAATGACCGCGATCGACCCCAGCACGACGTGCAGGGCGACCGCGATGATCGCGATGAGGTCGACCGGGTCGGCACTCACCGGGCGCGCTGCCTCGGCACGACGACCTTCTTGAGAATGAGCAGGATGCTCGCGACGACCGGCGAGGCGACGAGCGCACCGAGCAGGCCGAGCAGCGTGCCGCCGATGACGGCGCCGATGAGCACGAGCGAGGCCGGAATGCTGATGGCCTTGCCGATGATGCGGGGCGAGATGAAGTAGGCCTCGAACTGCATGTAGACGATCATGACGATCGCGACGATGAGCGCCGTCGCCGGTGACGTGAAGAGCGAGACGAGCACCATGAGCGTGGCGCTGATGAGCGGGCCGATGACCGGAATCAAGGTGATGAAGAGCGCGATGAAGGCGAGGATGCCCGCGTAGCGCACCCCGAGAACGCTCAACAGAATGAACGAGAAGAGGGCGTTCATCGCCGCGATGACGACCTGCCCGCTCAGGTACTTGCCGATCGAGTCGAAGATCTCTTCGGCGATCTCGGCGAAGCTCTCGCGCTTCGAGCCGGGCACGAGGTCGTAGAGCGCCTGCTTCATCGAGTCGAGCGAGGCGACGAAGTAGAGCGTGATGACCACGACGAGCAGCACGCCGAAGCTGCCGTTGATGATGTCGGCGCCGATGCGCAGGGCGCCGCCGCCGAGCGTGATCCAGAGATTCGGGTCGGCCGAGGTGAGGCGCACCCACTCGAGCAGGATGAAGGGGTAGCCGTTGAACTGGTTGTCGAGATCGAGGAACCAGCCCTGGTTCTCGATGTCGTTGAGGTTCTCGGGCAGGGTGCGGGCGAGCTCGGTGGCCTGCTCGATGACGATCGGCACGATGAGCACGAGCAGCACGGCGACAACCGCGAGGAAGGCCGCGAGCACGAGGCCGATCGCGGCCGCCTTGGGCAACCCGCGCCGTTCGAGCCGCGTCACCACCGGGTAGAGCCCGAGGCTGATGAACGTGGCCAAGAAGATGAGGGTGATCGTGTAGGCGAGCTGCGAGATGGCGGCGCCCAGCAGCAGCGCGAGCAGCACGCCGAGGGTGCCGATGAAGCCGATCGCGAACGGCCCCGACCGCAGCCAGCTCGCGCGAGCGCGCACAGTGTCGGAACCCGGGTCGGCGTCGGCAGCGGGGGAGGGGGCCTCGGGGGGCATGGGTCGTCCTCTCTGACTGCCGCCCGTTGGCCGACAGAATCCTCGTCACCATATCGCCCAGAACGCAAAGCGAATAGCCTGAGCCCGACACTTCGTCAGCACTCGCACGAGAAACGGAAAGCCCATGACCAGCCTGTCGGTGACCACCTCTACCGAAGCACCCGCCTCTCTCGACGTCGACATCGTCGTCGTCGCCGTGCGGGCCGGGGCCGACGGCCCCGAGCTCGTCTCGCACCCCGATCTGGCGCACCTGCAGCCGCACCTCGCGACGGTGGGCGCAACCGGCAAGGCCGACGAGCTCGTGCGCTTTCCGACGCTCGACGGCTCGCGCGCCTCGGTGGCCTTCGTCGGTGTCGGCAAGGCCCTCAACGCCGTCACCGCACGGCAGGCTGCCGGCTCGGCCGTGCGGCAGCTGGCCGGCGCTGGTTCCGTGGCGCTCGCCTTCGGTCTCGACGACGAGGCCCACGTGCACGCGATGATCGAAGGCGCGAGCATCGCCGCCTACGCCTTCACCGACTACCGCCAGAAGACGGCGTCGAAGGTCAAGGCACCCGTGCAGTCGGTGACGGTGTGCACGACCGCGACCGTCTCGGCAGAGGCCATCGAGCGCGTGCGCATCGTGAGCGAGCACGTCGCGCTCGTGCGCGACCTCACCAACCGCTCGGGCGGCGACCTCTACCCTCAGTCGTTCGCCGACGCCGCGACCGAGGCGGCCCAGGGCGCTCCGGTCACCGTCGAGGTGTGGGACGAGAAGAAGCTCGCGGCCGAGGGCTGCGGCGGCATCATCGGCATCGGCCAGGGCTCGTCGCGGCAGCCGCGCCTGGTGAAGGTCTCGTACTCGCCGGCCGGGGCCGAGAAGCATGTGGCGCTCGTCGGCAAGGGCATCACGTACGACACGGGCGGCTACTCGCTCAAGCCGGCCGAGGCCATGAACGGCATGCAGAACGACATGGGCGGCGCAGCCGTCTCGCTCGGACTCGTGCTGACCGCGGCCCGACTCGGGCTGCCGGTTCGGCTCACCGCCTGGCTCTGCATGTCAGAGAACCTCGTCTCGTCGACCGCGATTCGCGTCAACGACATTCTCACGATCCGCGGCGGCACGACCGTCGAGGTCATGAACACCGACGCAGAGGGGCGCCTGGTCATGGCCGACGGCCTCGTGCTCGCGAGCGAAGAGCAGCCCGACGCCATCATCGACGTCGCGACTCTCACGGGCGCCGCGATCGTGTCGCTCGGCCGTCGCACGGTCGGCGTCATGGGCGACACCGACCTGGTCGGTGCGATCGTCGCGGCGGGAGAGCAGACGGGTGAGCCGCACTGGCACATGCCGCTGCCCGAAGAGCTGCGCTCGCAACTCGACTCGCGCTTCGCCGACATGGCGAACCTCAAGGTCGGCAACCGCGATGGCGGCATGCTCGTCGCCGGCATCTTCTTGAAGGAGTTCGTCGGCAACGGCGCAGACGGCAACCCGATCCCGTGGGCGCACCTCGACATCGCGGGCGCCGCGGTCAACGAGGGCCCCGGCTACGGGTACCTCGCCGAGGGTGCGACGGGCGTCTCGGTGCGCACGCTGCTCACGGCGATCGAGCAGCGCTTCACCGCGTAGCGCGCAGACACGAAGAACGGGCCCCGGCGGAGAGCATCCGCCGGGGCCCGTTCGTGTCGTTCGCTAGTCCTTCTTCTCGTCCGACTCCGGGTAGCCGACGTAGAGGTCTTCCTTCTGGAAGCCGGGCATGCGGCGCGCGGGCACGATCGCCAGCGCGGCGAGGCCGCCGAGCACGAGCATCGTGGTGCGCAGCGCGGTGAGTCGCGATTCGGTGAACTCTTCGACGGCGAACGCGATCTGCTCTTCTGTCGCGTCGGTGCGGTCGGTCAGCACCTGCTCGAGCTGCGCGTTGGTGAAGAAGTTCACGTTGTCGAAGTTGAGCTGCTCGACGATCTCGGGGGTGAAGATCTCGGAGTCGTTCGCGGCCGAGTAGGCGCTCGAGGTGAGCAGGCCGACCGCGAAGGCCGACGCGACGGCGATGCCCGCGCTGCCCGAGAGGTTGTGCGTCAGACCGCGGATCGCGCCGACGTCGCCGGCGTTCTCGGCGGGCGCCGAGGTGAGCAGCGAGTTGAACACGAGGGCGACGACGCAGCCTTGCGCCAGGCCGAGCACCACGAGACCGAGGATGACAGATGCCTGGCCCCAGTCATTCGCGATCGTGAACGACAACCACACGAGCGCCAGGGTGACGACCGTCATGCTGACACTCGCGATCGTGCGTGGCGCGAATCGGCTGTAGAGACGCGAGACGAGAGTGTTCGCGATGAAGATCGAGATCGTGTACGGAATGACGGCGAACGAGACCTCGATGCCGACGAAGCCCTGAACGACCTGCATGTAGAGCGGCATGAGGAAGCTCACGGCCGTGCCGACGAAGAGCATGAGGCCCATGACCGTGACAGTGGCACGCTCGGGCCGCGTGCCCACGATGTCGAGGTTGACGAGCGGCACCTTCTGCTCGGCCATGCGCTTGCGCGTGCGGCTGAGGAAGAGCTGCGCGAAGATGACGGCCGCGACGAAGAAGAACGGAACGACCGAGAACTCACCGATCGAGAGGGGAGCGTTGCCGGTCGCCGTCAGCAGGCCCCAGTCGTTCATGACGCTCATGCCGAAGCTGATCAGGATGATCGAGATGGCGGCGAGCATGCCGCCCGTCCAGTCGACGATGAGGTTCTTCTGCGGCGGCACCGGCTTGAGCAGGAAGCTCGCGGCGAAGTTGATCAGGCCGATCGACGCGACGAGCACGAACGACCAGCGCCAGCCGATCGTCGACGCGAACTGACCGGCGATGAGCAGCGAGACCACCTGGGCGAGAGGGATGCTCGCGGCGAAGTAGCCGATCGCCGAGGCCTGCTGCTTGCCCTGGAAGCTCGCCGCGATGATGATCGTCAGCGCCGGCAGCGTGATGGCGTTCGAGGCACCCGTGATCGACTGGGCGATGAAGAGCACCGACCCGTCTTGCGCTGTCGCGATGAGGATAGCCGCGAGCGCGGGGATGATGACGCCGATGCGGAAAGCCAGCACGGGGCCGATCTTCGCCGTGATCTTGGCTCCGAGCAGAAGGAAGGCCGAGACAGCGAACGTGCTCGCCGTGTTCGCCAGACCCACCGTGGTCGGCGAGATGCCGAGGTCTTCGGTGATGCCGGTGATCGAGACGTTCCACGCGTTGAACGCCAGCTGCACCTGCGCGAGCATGACGACGATCAACGGGAGCCAGGACGACCTGGTCTCGACAACGGAACCTGCGGACATGGGGGTGGTCCTCCCGCTCGTGGCGCGCGCGAGTGCGCGCGCTCATTGCGGTAATCCTGCACTACGAAAGCGCGCTTCGCGAGAGGCAGAAACAGTCGATTGTGCACGCGACTCGACAGGGCTACTGTCGCCCCCATGGGCAAGCCTGCGCGCCGGCGTTCGGCCCTGGCCTGTGTGCTCGGCGCGGTTGTTCTCTGCGGCATGCTCGCGGGGTGCGTCGTCGCGCCTGAACCTGCGCCCGAAGCCCCCGAGGCGGAGGCAGCACCGGCGCTGCCGCTCGAGCAACTGGCCGCGTTCAGCGGCATCGCGGCCATGAACGCAGGGTCGAACTGCTCGGGCACGCTCATCGACACTGGCACAGCATCCGGCCCCGCCTACGTTCTGACCAATGGCCACTGCACGGGCGACGTGGGTCGTCCTGCTCAGCAGACCACGCTCGGCATCGAATGGGGCGGCACGGCCGAGTTCTTGCGGGCCGAGGGCTATGGCGAACGCCTCACGGTCGAGGTCGTCGAGCTCGCCTACTCGACCATGCGCCACACCGACACGGCCATCGTGCGCCTCGACGCGACGCTCGGCGAGCTGCAAGAGTTCGGGCTGCGCGCGGTGCCGATCGCGGCGTCAGAGCCAGCCGAGGGCGACGCGGTGGTCAACGTCGGCGTGCCGGTGCAGGGCCTCGACTACGACGACTGGGTGCTGCGGCGCGGGGACTGCACTCTCGGCGGCCAGCACACGCTCATCGAGTTCCAGTGGCTGTGGTTCGGGGTCTGGGCGAACGACTGTCCGGGCATCATCCAGGGCTCGAGCGGCTCACCGCTGCTGAGCGTGGATGCTGACGGCGAGCCGCGCGAGATCGTGGGCCTCATCAACACGACGTCGGTCGGTTCGACGGCCGCGATGGGCGGGGCCTGCTGGCTCAACCGCCCGTGCCAGGTGACGGCCGACGGTGCCGTGATGGTCGAAGGGACCAGCTATGCGCAGAGTGTGGCGGGCATGGGGTCGTGCTTCGACGCGCAGGGCCTGTTCGCCATCGGCGGCGACTGCCCTCTGCCCGTGTCGAGCATCTGGGCCGAGGGCTCGGGCGGATCGTTCCGCGGAGGCGGCGAGCCCGATTCGACCGGGCGCGTGCCGTCGACGAGCTTCGTGGGGGCCGAGGCGGGTGAGGCCCGCACGGCCCTCGTGCCGATTGGCGACGCTACCGCGTGCCTCGAGCCCGCCACGTATGCCGGGGCCGCACTCATCGATCTGCCCGCGGGGGGCGAGGTCTGGGAGCAGCTCGGCGTGCCGCTGCCGGTCGATCTGCCCACCGAGGAGGGCCGGTTCATGGTGTGCGCCGTTGCAGGCGACGACTACGCGGGCGCGGCATCGCAGCTCTTCGCCGTCGACCGCACGCCTCCGGTTGCACCGGCAGGGGCGGTCGTGGAAGATGCCGGCGACGGCGCCGTGATCGTGTGGCCGCGCATCGATCCGCCCGAGGTCTCGACCGTGCGCTTCATCTGGGGCGACGCCGACGAGCTCGACTGCGATGACACGGCCTCGTTCCAAGAGTTCTTCACGGTGCCGCTGTTCCTGGCGGCCGACGAGCTGCCCGTTCGCTACTGCGTCTACGGTCTCGACGAGGCGGGCAATCGCACCGAGGTCGAGATCGTCGACATCGAGGGGCCCTAGGGGCGGTTAGCGCAGGTCGCGCAGGCGCGCGCTCGAGGCGCGATCGTCGCCGCCCCGACGCTCAGATCCGACCGCGATGACGAGCAGCACGAGTCCGACGACGGCGAGTGTGATCCACCACGGCATGGCCTCGATGCCGCGGCCGATCTGCACCGAGAACGCGAGCACGTTCTCGATCGGCAGCACGATGATGCCGAGCACGAACGGCGCTGCCAGCCGCCAGCGCACGCCGACGATGATGGCGACGAGAGCGATGGCCATGACGAGCACGGCGCGCCAGGTTTGCGGGTCGGTCGCGGTCGCGAGCATCGAGGCAAAGACCAGCACGACGATGCCGGGCCCCAGCAGCTGCCATGACCCCGTGCGGCCCACGGGCCAGTGGTGGAGGGGCGCTGGCCTGGCCGTGCTGTGTCGCAGGCCGAGGGCGCCCGCGACGAGCAGCATCGCGCCGAGCGGCAGCGAGAAGGCCTCGACGCGCAAGAACTCTCGCGTGCTCCACGCGGCGATCGCGGTCGCGAGGGCGAGCGCGAACAGCACCCACGGGCGGGGCAGTGTCGTCGCCGTGCGCTGCTCGCGCGCGACGGCGGCGACCATCGTGATGAGCAGGGCCAGCATGAGCGACCAGAGCACGGCGACGGTGAACTCGTCGACGGCAACGGCTGTCCAGCTGGCGACCGCGACGGCCGCGATCGCCGGTACGAGCGACCACCGTCGTTGCGCAGCGCCTGCCCCGCGCGCGAGCAGCAGCCCGGCGATGCCCATGGGCAGCGCTCCCGCTGCAGCGATCGCGATGACGATGATCACGGTCGGCACCGTGGTCGCGACGGCATCGATGCCGAGCCCGACACGGGCGGCCTGCGCGGCGCCCGCGAGACCCGCGGCGATTGCAGCCAGCAGCGTCGGCGTCGCGAGGGCCGCCAGCCGACCGTCGAGGGCGCGGATGCCCGCCCCGAGCCCGGTGAGCACGACCGACGCGGCCACGAGGCCGACGGCTCGCCCGGGCGACGCCTCGACGTCGAGCGCGAGCACCGCGAGCAGCGGCACGATCGCTGCGAGCAGTGCACCGCCGTAGAGCCGGGGCCGAGGGGTGCCGCGCGCGGTGAGCACGGCGGCCACGGCGGCCACGCCGAGTGTCGGCGGCAGCAGGTGGGCTTCGAGCGAGGTCACGCGGAGCACCTGCCAGAGGCACCAGAGGGCCGCCGTCGCCGTCCCGCCGGACATCCACCAATAGAGAGGTCGACGGCGCACGGCCGCCGCGATAGCTGCACCCCCGGCAAGCAGGGCGAAGACGATTAGCGCCGTCGGGGCGCCCGCCGCCTCGCGGCTGAAGCTCAGCAGCACGGCGAGGGCCGCCGTGAGCAGGGTAGAGAACTCGATGCCCTCGCCGACCGCGGTGGCGTGCTCGGCGCTCATGCCGCGAGCCCTCAGCAGGGCGATCGCGCGCGGGATCACCGGCAGGGTCAGCGCCACGACCGCCGCGATGGCGGGCAGCACGACAGGCGAGCCGCTCGTGACGAGCAGTTGCGCCCCGAGGTTCACGAGCACGACCGCGATCGACGGAATGATGAGGGCGCCTGCGAGAGCTCTGATCACGATGCCGAGGCCCGGTCGTCGGGTCAGCAGCAGGCTGAGGGCGAGCACGATCATGGTCGAGGTCGAGAGGGCGACCCAGCCGCTGCGCTCGACCACGACGAGCACGACCGCCATCGCGAAGGGCACAACCGAGACCACGAGAATCGTGATCCAGCGCACGGCGTCGAGGCGGCGCACGAACGTCGCGGCGATCGCGACCAGCAGCCCGGCCGTGGCGGTGAGGCTGAGCTGCGCTGGCCCCTCGATGGAGGCGAGCGACAGCGCCGACGCGACGAGCACGAGCGCGTAGGCGTAGCCGACGGCGAGGTGGGCCGGTCGTAGCACGCGCGGCACGGTGCGCGCCACCGCGGCGAGTGCGACGAGCGCTGCTGAGCCGAGCGCGACAGCGAGCGGCACCGACTGCCACGACAGAGAGGCGGCGATGATCAGCGCGAGGTGCGCGGCCAGCACGATCGGAGTGCGATCGGCGAGAGCAGACCGCCGAGCACGATCGACAGCGCTGAGGACTACCGCGCTCGCCGTCACGACGATGATTGCGGCGACGGCGCGCGTGCCTGCGTCGACGACCGTGAGTCCCAGCGCGCCCAGGCCCGCGAGGCCGAGCAGCCAGAACGCCATCGCTCGTCGCACACCCGTGGTGCGGGTGGCGCGACCCGCGCGTGCGGCGAGCACTCGTGCTTGCGCGCCGAGCCCGACGCTCGCCATGACCAGTGAGAGCACGACGGCCACACCCGTGTCGGCGTCGAGGGTCGCCTCGCTCAGCCACTGTGCACTGAGCAGGGCGCCGAGCGCGCCGAGCGCGGCGAGCGCAGCATGCGGTGCTATCGAGAGCGCGGCGACGCTCATCGCCCCCACGAGCACAGACCCACGATGCGGCGCGCTGCGAGCGGAGGAGAGCGTCGAGACCAGCAGGAGGCCGACGATCGCCGCGGTGGGAATGAGCACGATGCGTGCCGACTCGGCACCGAACGTCGACGTGTCGATGGCGAACGTCGCGAGCACGAGTGCGGCGGGAGCGCTCGCGCCCGCCGCGAAGCTCCAGAGCCGACGGGGCGCGTGACGGGCTGACCGCGCGGCGACTGCGCCCGCGCCGAGCAGGGCGGCGGCGAGGGCGAGCCACTGCTCGTCCCCCTCGACCAGAATCGCGAAGGCGGCCGCGGCGAGGGCGACGAACCCGACGACCTGCACGCCGACGAGGGCGAGCCGCTCGATCCGCAGCGCGAGGGAGCGCCGCGACTCGAGCGCGGTCGCGCCCTCGAGCAGGGCGAGTGCCGCGAACGCGGTGCCGAGCGGGCCCCACAGCGACGGCAGCAGCCCGCCGAGCGACGCGCTCGCGAGCAGAGGAACGAGGGCGAGGGCGATGCTGCCGGCGAGCATCCACACCCGTATGCGCGAGCGCAGGCCGAGGGCGAGGGCCGCCGCGCCGCCGAGCAGTGCGAGCGCCGTCGTGACCGACCACGCATCGACGCCCGGTGCCAGCACCGGGGCGAGCGTCGAGCCGGCGAGAGCGGCGAACACGAGCGCGAGAGCGCCGATGCACTCGGCCGAGACCCGCAGGCCTCGCCGCATGAGCGCGGGCGCTGCGAGGGAGAAGAGCGCCAGGGCGACCACGAGAATCGCGCCGCGCGCCGCCGGGTCGGTGAGGTCGGGGTTCAGCAGCGTGAACACGATCGCCGCGAGACCGATGAGGCCGGCGCCGGCGACGGCGAGCACCGACTGCAGGGTCGTGCTCGCCCGCGGGGCGGCAAGCGGTTCCGCGACGGGTGGCGTGGGTCGCGCGGGTGCCGGGTCACTGGTGGCGGCAGACGTGGCGCGCTGCAGGGCGTGGCGCGGCACCCGTGCGACGGTCGCCTGCAACGCCGTCAGGGCTTCCGCGGCGGCGGCGGCCGATTTCCAGACCTCGACGCCGGCGTCGCCGCGCAGGTCGGCGCCGCACTGAGGGCAGACGCCCGCGACGAGGCGTCGAGAGCAGACGGGGCACTTCGTGGCGTCGCGCAGCCGGGCGACTGTGAGCGTGCTCCAGTGCGAAGGCTCGCCGATCGTGGCGGTCACGACTGCTCCCTGTCACTCGCAGGGTCGCCCTCGGGCACCCACACGAGAATGTCGCCCGGCTGGCACTCGAGCACCCGGCAGATGGCGTCGAGCGTCGAGAAGCGCACGGCCTTCGCACGCCCGTTCTTCAGCACGGCGACGTTCGCGGGCGTGATGTCGATGGCCGCCGCGAAGTCGCCGACCGACATCTTCTTCTGCGCGAGCTGCACGTCGATGTTGATGATGATGGGCATCAGACCACCTCGGCGAGGTCGCTCTCGAGCTGCGAGGCCTGTCGCAGAAGCCCGCGCAGCACGACAACCAGCAGGGCGAGTATCGCGCCGATGACGATGCCGAGCGCCGCGAGCAGTGTGATCGAGGGCGAGGCGGCGCCGACGATCGTGAGCAGGATGATCGAGCCGAGCACGATGACGGTGGCGACGATGATCGCCGCAAGAATGACGTCGACGTAGGCGAAGGCCTTGGCATTGAAGATGATGCCCTCGCGCGCGAGGGTCAGCAGCCGCCAGACGCACGCGAGGGCGACTTGCAGGCACAGCACGAAGAGGGCGGCCGCGATGACGCCGGGCCACTGCAAGAACGCGAGCGGCGGCAGAGCGTCGGCCATCTGTGCCGCAACGATCGGTACGACGACGGTCTGGCAGAGCAGCAGCAGTGCGAAGAGCACGGCGATGAGCGACTTGAGCGAGACGATGGTGATCCGGTGCATCGCGTTCCTATCGATTGTCGAGTGGTATCTATCGACAAACGATACATCATGCTGGGTCTCCACTGCGCACGCTGACTCAACGGGGTGTCAGCCGCTCTGTGCTGAGCAAGGTCAAGTCGGTCAGTAGGAGTCGATTGTCTGTTCAGACGGAGCGGCGCCCCACTGAGCAGCGACGCCTTCAGCCGCTCGAGCGAGCACGGCGACGTCGGCTCCGACGAGCAAGAACGATGCACCCTCACGCGCATAGTCGCGCGCCAGGCCAGCATCGAACGCATTCACTCCGACCGGTTTGCCCGACGCTCGCACTGCCGCGAAGGCTCGGCGCACGGCTTCCACCACCTCGGGGTGAGACTGCTGGCCGATCAGCCCCATCGATGCCGCGAGATCGCTCGGGCCGACGAAGACGCCATCGACTCCGTCGACATCAGCGATCTCGGTCGCCGCCTCCACTCCAGCGATCGTCTCGATCTGCACGAAGAGAGCGGTGTAACGGCCGGCGTTCTCGAGGTAGTCATCGATGCGGTTCCACCGTGCCGAGCGTGCGAGTGCCGACCCCACGCCGCGAACGCCGTGCGGCGGGTAGCGCACGGCAGCGACGGCCGCTTGCGCTTCGTCTGCGGACGACACCATGGGCACGAGCAGGTTCTGCGCGCCGAGATCGAGCACTTGTTTAATGACGACCGCGTCGTTGGAGGGCACTCGCACCACCGGAGTCGTCGCGTACGCGGCAATCGCCTGCAGCTGGGCTGCAACGGAGTCGAGAGTGAGCGGCGAGTGCTCCATGTCGATGAGCACCCAGTCGAGCTCACCACCGGCGACGATCTCAGCGACGAGGGGGCTGCCGGTGCACAGCCACATGCCCGCAAGGGGGCGGTCAGTGTCGGCGAGCCGATCACGCAGGGTCGGGGCTAGACGAAGCGGCACGAGATGCTCCCCAGGTCGTTGTAGTCGGCGACCGCAGTGTCGCCCGCCGAGAACCAGACGGGCCGCGTGAACGACCCCGCCAGTATGTATTCGCCGGCTTCAAGCCGATCGCCATGCTGCGCCAGCTTCGCCGCCAGCCACGCGACGCCGAGCGCGGGATGCCCGAGCACACCCGCCGCTACGCCGGTCTCTTCGATCGCTCCGTTGCGGCTCAGCGTTGCCGCGATCCAGCGCAGATCGAGCTCGCGGGGGCCCACGGGACGCCCCCCGAGAATCAAGCCGCCGTAGGCCGCGTTGTCGCTGATCGTGTCGACGATCGTCCGGCCCTCTAGCTCGAAGTGCGAGTCGAGCAGCTCGAGTGCGGGTGTCACGTGCTCGGTCGCGTCGAGCACATCGTCGATCGTGAGCCCCTCGCCTTCGAGTGGGCTCTTGAGAACGAAAGCGAGCTCGACCTCGAGGCGGGTGTTGGCGAAGCGGGCTGTCGGAATCTCGTCTCCGTCGTGCCAGACAGTGTCGTCGAACATGATGCCGTAGTCGGGCTCGGTGATCCCGGTCGCGAGCTGCATGGCGCGCGAGGTGAGTCCGATCTTTCTGCCGATGATGCTGCGGCCCTCCGCGAGGCGGCGCTCACGCCACGCGCGCTGGATGGCGTACGAGTCGTCCACCTCGGCTTCGGGGTGACGGGCAGTGATGCGGGGCAGCATGGAGCGCTGGCGTGTCGCCTCGGCCAGTTCGGCGCCGAGGGTGTCGATGAGGTCGGGCGAGAGCATCCGGTCAGCGCTCCTCTCCCGCCGGATGGCTGGCCTCGTAGCGGGCCCTCCAGTCGGCATTCATCGGGAAGAGTCCGTCGAGCGGATGCCCTTCCGACACCCGCGCCGCCACCCACGCGTCCTCTTCCTCTTGAACGAGGGCCGCGGTCACAACCTTGTCGACCATGCCGCGGGGAATCACGATGACTCCGTCGGTGTCGCCGACGATCACATCTCCTGGTTGCACGGTTGCGCCTCCGCACGCAATCGTCACGTCGTGCTCCCAGGGCACATGAGCTCGCCCCAGAACAGCGGGATGGCCAGCAAGCGCGAAGACGGGCATCGTCAGGGCAGCCAGAGCATCGACATCTCTCACGGCACCGTCGGTGACGATTCCGGCTGCTCCTCGCGAAACGGCACGAGCGGCAAGGATGTCGCCCAAGGTGCCTGCGCGGCTATCGCCGCGCGCCTCGATCACGATCACTTCGCCCTCGCCGACGTCGTCGAACAGGCGCTTCTGCGCGTTGTACCCGCCGCCGTGTTCGCGGAAGAGGTCTTCACGGAGCGGCAGATATCGCAGGGTGCGGGCGACTCCGACCAACTTGGCGCCCGGGCGCACAGGTGTCACCCCCTCGATCGAGACTCCCTGAATGCCGAGGGCGCGCAACTGCGCCGAGAGGCCTGCCGTCGGTGCGGCGAGCAGGAGCTCGCGCAAGGCGGGCTCGAGGGGCTGCGGCGTCGTCATGGGTCTCCTTGATGATCGCGACACTAGTGAAGGCCGAGGTAGGCCTCGAGGGTCGGCGGTGTCGCCTGCAGCAGCGGCTCGGTCAACGTCTCGCCGGGAAACTCGCTTGCCTCGAAGAACCAGCGGTTCGAGGCGGGCATGCCCCAGAGCTGCGCGCGCTTCGGATTGCTGACGTCCCACCGCAGGGGCTCGTCTTCGAGGTCGATGAATTGATAGTGCGTCGTGAACAACTCGATGCGGTGCTGGTCGGGGTCTCGGAGGTAGAGGAACAGTGCGTTGCTGATGCCATGGCGTCCGGGCCCACGGTCGATCTCGTCGCCGAAGCCCTTCGCCCCTGCGACGTCGGCCGCATGCAGCAGCGACAGGCCGTCAGGCACGGTGTAGGCGAAGTGATGCAGTCGAGGCCCGCGGCCGTTGGTGAACACGAGATCGTGAGTGTTGCCCTTGACCTCCATCCAGGTGCCCCAGAGTTCATCCGTGCCATCAGTCGCGGTGTACTCCGACATGCGCATGCCGAGTCCCATCCAGAAGTCGGTGGCGGCCTGCACGTCATAGGTCACGACCTGGTAGTGGTCGAGCCGCTGCGGGGCTCCGGCGACGAACTCATCGAAGGCCTGCATCTTGCGCGGCACCGTCTGCATCGAGCTCGTGAGCTCCATATGGGTTCCGACGGGGTCGCGAAACTGCAGAGTCGGGCCCTGAAAGGGTTTCTCGACGCGCTCGTGTTCGATGCCCGCTGATGCGAAGTGCCTTTCGGCGGCGATGATGTCAGCGTCGGTGCGCACACGCAGACCCACCCGCAGTGCCTTCGCGTCGGTGCCGCGCTCGAGCACGAGACTGTGGTGGGCGGCCTCTTCCAGCCCGCGCAGGTAGACGGCATCATCGGTCTCTTCGGTCACGACTAGCCCAATCACGTCGCGATAGAAGTCGCGGCTCGCTTCGAGGTCAGTCACAGATAGTGACACGTGGCTGGCGCGCGTGATTGCGAACGGCGGTGAGAAATTGGTCATCGGCAGCATCAATGCCTCCTCAGTGTTGGATCGGATGCCCTCATGGTGCGTCCAGGATGGTCTCCCGTGGAACTACCGGTTGCCGATTGTCGCCATAGTCGGAGCCTATGGAAAGCCGCATCCACTAGTGTCAAGTTATGGAACTGCGGGAGCTTCGCTACTTCGTGGCTGCCGCCGAGGCCGGTTCGTTGACCGCGGCCGCAGCGCAGCTGCACCTCTCGCAGCCCCCGTTGACGGTGGCCATTCGCAAGCTCGAGAACGAGCTCGGCACGCCCCTGTTCGTTCGCAGCTCGCGCGGCGTCGAACCGACGAGCGCCGGCCGCTTCCTGCTCGATGCCGCCTCGCGCGTGCTCGGTGAGGTCGACGACATCGTCGCTGGCGTCCAGCGGTTCAGCGCGGGCACGGTCGGCTCGCTCACGATGGCTGCGGTGCCCGCGGTGATCTGGCACTGGGTTCCACGCCTGCTTCGCGAGCACGCGGTGCGAGCGCCGCACGTCGAAGTGCAGCTCGTCGACCCGCCGCCGTGGGAGGCCATCGAACTCGTGCTCAGCGGCCGAGTGGACCTTGCTGCAGTGCTCGTCGCCGACAACGATCGATTCATCGCCCGTACTCGGGAAACTCTCGAGGTGATCGACGGCGGCGCGGTCCGCATCGTCGCGGCCCTTCCCCCCGGTAGCGACGACGCCGACGACGCCTACCCACTGAGCGCACTCGCGGACGTGACGCTTCTGCTGCCGCGGCGTATGGCAGCAGTGCCGAGCCTGCCGGAGGCGATGCAGCGGGTGCTCGACTTCAGCAGCGTGGAGCCGGGGCGAGTGAGAACGACCTCGACCCTTCAGGCGAGCATCCCGCTCATCGAAGCCGGCGTCGGAGTCGGTGCGCTGCCCGATGCCGACGGTTGCAGCCTCGTCCGTTTCGACATCGTCGTCCGCCCATTCGATCCCGAACCGGAACCTCTTCGCCTGCTCGTGCTGACGCGCCCGGGTGCCAGCGCCGCGAACCCGGCGCTCGCCGGCCTCCTCGACACTGTGCACGAGACGATTCCCTAGCGGTCGCGCCGTGCCCGCCACTGCGCGAGCAGAGCGCGACCGTAATCGTTGCCGTTCGGATGACGGAGCGTGCTGTGTACATGGAATCTCGCCGGCAGGGTGTTCGATAGCCACACGCCCGCGTGATTGTCGAGCTCGGCGAGGATCACCGGACTGTGCACACGGAAGTAGATCGGTTCGCTGCCGTCGGTCGCCCCGTACCACGAGAACCAGGTCTCGTCGAGGTGCGCGTCGTACTCCCCCATCGTCGCCGCTCGTTCGGGCGAGGCGAGGAGCAGGTGAAAGTCTTCGACGATCTCGCGCAAGAGAGCGCGTTGACGTCGGTCGAGCTCGGTCACCGGAATGCCCTCGTACGGGACGACTCGGTTGTCGCGAAACGCCCCCGCCACGTGGCGCTCGTCGGCCGGGTGCAGGCGGCCTTCGGGCATCGTGGGGTCGAGTACTGACGGATACACGACGGCCTTAGCGCGCTGCTCGGGGTTCAGCGATGACGCCAGAGTGACAGCGGTCTTCTCGCGTGTGTCGAAGATCGGCCTTCGAGCGTCGTCGCTGAGAGCGGGCTCGGCGCCGATGAAGACAGGAGCGATAACCTCGCGTCCGCCGACCGTCAGGAAGTTGAGTGCTAGGTGGTGTCCGAAGATCTGGAAACCCCAGGGTTCATCGATCGACGGCGTGCCGAAGAACGAGAACCAGTAGCTGCGCTCGTTCATGATCGACGGCAGATCGACGAGTTCACCGAGGAACCCGTTGAGCTCCATCGCTTCGCGCACCTGCTGGTAGCCCTCGGGGCTCAACGCAGCGCGCAAGAGCTCGTGCACGTGCTCGACGACATCGTCGGAGTGGTCCTCGAGGCGAATGCCAACACGGTGGAAGACGAACTCGGGGTTGCTCCACGCCCGCCACTGCCGAGCATCGAGCGCGTGCATCGCTGCGGCGCGACCGGTGTCATCGAGGGCATCGACGAGGCGGCGTGCTGCCCCGACCAGCGCGGGGTCTGCTGAACCCTCGGGGGGAAGCGTGTAGAGCGCTTCCTGCACGACGCCGTCGCTCGTCACGCCGACGAACTCCTCGTCGTAGAGGGCGTTCCAGTCGGCGAGCAACTGCTGCAGGAACGGGTTGTCCTGGCGGGCGGCAGTGAACTCCTCATAGGTCATGCCCCGCCACGGCGCGAGCGACTCGTGATCATGCTCATAGAGATAGTCGCGAAAGCTCGCCTCGCCCAGCAGCACGGCCTCCTCTCTCCCGCTCACCCGAGCGGTCGTGAAGAACCCGTCGATGTCCTCGTCGGTACGGTCGGCCATCGTCGCGATCAGATCGGCAGATTGAAGAGGCGCTTGGCGTTGCCGGAGAGCAGCAGCTCGCGCTCTTCGTCGGTCACCTCGATCTCGTTCTTGAGGAACTCGACGCCCTGCCCCATCCAGCTGTAGAAGACCGGGAATGAGGACCCGAACAAGTAGTGCTCGGCGCCACTGATCTTCACGGCCGCTTCGACCTGGTGCTTGCCCCAGGAGTGTGGGTGGGTCATATCGAAGAAGATGTTGTTCTGGAGGTAGTGCCGAATCTTCTCGCCGCCGGTCGGATCGAGACGGTTCAGCGCCTCCTTCTTGACCGTGGCGTGCGGGGTCATGAGATCGGCGTTCGCGAACCAGTTGCCGCCCATCATCGTGTGGATGAACTTGAGGTTCGGGAACTCGTCGAACATGCCGCTGAAGAGCTCACGTCCTACCGCGGTCGCCTGGTCGACAATGCGCCCGAATTCGCGACGGAGGTTCGTGTAGTCGATGACCGACTTCCACTCGACGGGGAGCGGGGTGTGGTGCACGATCACGGGCAGGCCCAGCTTGTCGAGCACAGCGAGATAGGGCTTGAAGACCTCGTCGTCGAGGTAGAGCTGGCCGTAGTGGCAGGCCATCTGCACGCCGACAACGCCGAGCTCGTTCACGCAGCGCTCAAGCTCATAGAGGTCTTCCTTTCGACCCCAGGGCGGCACGCATGCCGTCGAGAACAGCCGCCCACCCGACCGCTGAACGATTTCGTGCGCGTTGTCATTAACAGCGCGGCAGGTTTCGATACCCAGCCATTCCTGCCACACGGGCACTCGCATGATGCCGTAGTCGACGCCGGCCTCATCCATTGCAGCGAGCTTCGCCTCAGCCGAGTAGTCACCGTCGACATAGTTGAGGTTCTGGAAGCCCTTCGGCTTCTCCAGGATCAGCTGCTTGCGGCCGTCGGCAGTCTCGCCCACGGTGGCGATCTCGCCGAACCCGCGCGGAGCACTAGTGAGGAAGCCGTTCAGAATCTTCTCGTTCGTGAAGAGATCTTCGGGCAGATGATGCACATTGATGTCGACGACCGTCATGGTTCCCTGCTCTCTGGATTCACGGCAACGCCGCCGCGCCTCTCACCCTAGACAGGGCCGGTGCGTCGGTAGCCTCACGATCGTGCACAGTTATGTTGCGCGATACGGCGTACGCGAGAAGCCTCCCGCTGGCTACCGTGATCAGCACCCACAGACGCCGATGTCCTGTCGGACGCCACGGCCACGATGCAAGGAGGCAACGATGCCACGAAAGTCAGTGCTGTTGAGAGCGGTGGTGCCGATCGCAGCGGCCGCTCTATTCCTGGCCGGATGCACGGCCACCGCCGAGCCGGAGGAGCCGGCCGCTGCCGATGCGACGCTCCGGGTCAACTTCGGCCAATTCCCTGAGAACTGGTCGCCCGGCCAGGAGATGGAAGGCGGACCCCTTCGCATCCCCTACGAGACTCTTCTTGTTCCTGGCGATGACGGTGCGCCCGCTCCGTATCTCGCGACCGAGTGGGAACTCACCGCCGACTCGCTGACCCTCACGCTGCGCGATGATGTCGTCTTCCACGACGGCGAGCCATTCAACGCCGAAGCAGTCAAGGCGAATGTGGAGCTCGTGCGTGACAGCGCCACTGCCTACTCGGGTCCGCTTCAGGTCGTCGAGTCGGTCGATGTCGTCGACGAGTTCACCGTGCGCCTCAACCTCACAGGACCGACCCCATCGTTGCCGACGACATTGACCTCGCGCGTGCTGCCTATCGGCAGCCCGGCAGCGATCGCCGATGGATCGATCGCTCAGGCTCCCGTGGGCACGTCACCCTGGGCGTTCGACGAGTCGAGTTCGATTCTCGGGACCAAGCTGTCGTTCCTCGCATTCGACGAGTACTGGGGAGACAAGCCGGGATTCGCCAATGTCGAGCTCTTCACCATCGATGACCCTGAAGCGGTCGCTGCCGCGCTGGTCAGTGGTGAGATCGACGTCGCAGACTCGGAGATTCGCGTCTTCTCGCGCTTCGAGGGCAGCTCGATCGAGACCTTGCAGTACCCCGCCATCCGCAACAACCTGTTCTTCTTCGACCGTGGGCCGGGAGGCGTCTTCGAGTCGGTCGAGGTTCGCCAGGCCATGTGTACGGCGATCGATGTCGAACAATGGGTCGAGATCGACGGTGAAGGTCAAGCTGCGACGCAGCACTTCGCCGAGGGAGAGCTCGGCTTCAACTCGGCGATCGAGGGCTACCCGACCGACGCCGCGCGGGCGCAAGAGCTCTTCACAGCGGGCGGCAGCCCGAACGTCTCGGTCGAGATGGTCGCGGCTCCGTACAACGCGCGCCAGATCACGGTCTACATGGAACAGATCACGGCTGCGCTCGGCAGTGTTGCGGTTACCGTGACGGAGCTCCCTCCGCCCGAGTACAACAGCACCTGGAACAGCGGAAGGTTCCCGCTCGGCCTCTCGAGCAATGAAGAGCAGACGCCGTTCGAGTGGTACAGCTCGTGGTTCGCCGGCGATGCTCCCGGAAACCCTTCGGGCGTGGAGAGCAGCGAGTTGAAGGCTGCGGCCGATGCGGCGATCGCGGCGGGCGACTCTGACGCCGCTGAGGCGCTCTGGGGTGAGGTGACCAAGGTCATCGCCGACGAAGCGCTCACCTGCGCTCACCTGCGTGGTGTCGAGATCCTGGCGTGGAACGGGGACACCGTCGCGGGCGTCGACGCTCCTCGTGAGCCGTGGGAGCCGAAGTCGGTCAACTTCCGTGACCTGACGCCCGTCTCCTAGCACTACCCGCCATCCCTACCGCCAGGGCGAGAACAGAAAGGACCGCATCCCACGATGCTGAAACTCATCCTCTACCGTCTCGCCCTGGCGGTACCCCAGTTGCTTCTCCTGTCGCTCTTCGTGTTCTTCTTGACCTACCTCATTCCGGGAAGTCCAGCTGGCGCGATCCTCGGGGCAGCGGCTACCCCTGAAGGCATCGCGCGGCTCGAAGCACAACTAGGTCTCGATCGCCCCTGGTACGTGAGACTTGGCGAGTTCTATGCCGGGCTAGTCAGAGGCGATCTCGGAAACTCCTACATCTCGGGACGACCCGTCGTCGAACTCTTCGTCGAGCGCATACCGGCAACGGCTTCGCTCATCCTCGCCGGCATGCTCGTCGCGGTGATCCTCGGGCTTGCTCTCGGCATTATGGGCGGTACCAAGCCCGGCTCGATCCGCGACCGCGTCGCAACGGCGTTCACCTCTGTTTCGATGTCGTTGCCTGAGTTCTGGGTCGGCATCGTGCTGCTGCTGATCTTCGCTGTGCAGCTGCGCATTCTTCCCGTCGTCTCGTACGTGCCGTTCGACGTCGATCCGTTCGGCTGGGCACGAGGACTCATCCTTCCTTCGATCGCCCTGGGTGTCGGGGGCGCTGCGCTTATCGCACGGCAGACCCGCACTGCCATGGCGAGCGCGATGTCGTCCCGCTATATCGATTCGTTGACTGCCGCGGGCGTGCCCCGGCGCCGCGTGGTGTTCCGCTACAGCTTCAAGAACGCCCTCGTGCCGGTGCTCGCTTCCACCGGTCTCACCGTGAGCATCATGCTCGGCGCCAGCTTCTCCGTCGAGAAGGTCTTCTCCTTCCCCGGTATAGGCGCTCTCATGATCCGCAGCGTCACCGGCAAGGACTTCGCCGTCGTGCAGGGCGGCGTGCTTCTGATCGCGATCATGATCATCCTCATCAACCTCATCCTCGATGTCAGCTATGGCCTCCTGAACCCGAAGTCGCGTCCCTCATGAGTGAAACTTCTACGACCCTCATCGCCGTCTCGGGCTCGGGACGCCACCAAGGCCGATCGTCAAACATCGGCCGCATCGTCGCACGCATGCGGAAGCAGCCCGGAACGATCGTCGCCGGTGCGTTCATCGTCGTGCTGTTTTTCACGGCGATTCTCGCGCCGCTCCTCGCTCCTTACGATCCCACGCAGGTCAACTTCGACAACATTCTCGAACCCCCGTCGGCGCAGTTCTGGCTCGGCACTGACGATCTCGGTCGCGATCAGCTCAGTCGATTGATCTTCGGCGCTCAGATCGTCCTCATCGTCGCTCTGGGTGCCGTGGTCGTTGCAGCGCTCATCGGCGTACCTCTCGGCTTGATCTTCGGATTCAACGGTGGGTGGTGGGACCGCATCGGCATGCGCTTCATCGACATGGCGCAGGCCTTGCCTGGCATGGTCATCGGTCTCACCGTCGTCGCGATCCTCGGCCGGAACATCATCATTCTCATGTTCGCCATCGGACTCATCGGTGCGAGCCTGTTCGCCCGCATGACCCGCGCCGTTGTCCTCGTCGAGCGCAACAAGCTCTACGTCGAGGCTGCTGAAGTTGCCGGGTTGCCGCGTCGCCAGATCATTTTCGGGCAGATTCTGCCCAACCTCGTGGGCCCGATCGTCACTCAAGGCACGGTGTTCCTGGGCTCTGCGATCATGATCGAGTCGGCGATGAGCTTCCTCGGCATCGGTCTCTCGTCGGATATCCCGACCTGGGGCGCCATGCTGAGTCTCGCGCTGGACAATCAGGCGGTCGCCCCCCACCTGACCTGGCCTCCTGGCATCGCCATCGTGCTCACAGTGCTCGCCTTCAGTGTGTTCGGTGATGGCTTGAACGATGCCCTCACGGGCGAGCGACGACGGCTCCCGAGGCTGGGCCTTCGCCTCGCCCAGGCCGAGGAGGAGCGCGCGGCGCGCGCGGCGGTTCCGACCGTGCAGGCGGCGATCGGGGCGGATACATCGTCGAGCTCTGGCGCCCAGCCGGTACTTGTCGCCCACGACGTGAGCGTGGCGCTGGCAATGCCCGACCGCACGCAGGCGCGCATCGTCAAGAACGTGAGTATCACCGTCGCGAAGGGAGAGATTGTCGGGCTCCTGGGCGAATCGGGCTCGGGCAAGTCAACCTTCGCTCGCGCGGTGCTCGGCATGCTGCCGCCTGGTACCTGGTTGGCGACGGGCTCGATCCGCTTGCTGGGTGAAGAACTGGCTCATCGCCGAGAGTCCGAGCTCGCTCACATCCGCGGCACGCGCATGGGGGCAGTCTTCCAAGACCCGATGAACGCGCTGTCGCCGGTGCACTCGGTCGGCATGCAACTGACGGAGCCATTGCGTCTGCACAAGGCAATGAACCGAGCGCAAGCACGTGCTCGCGCGATCGAACTTCTCGAGCGAGTTGGCGTGCGCAACGCGGCCTCGCGTCTCGACGACTATCCGCATCAGTTCTCAGGAGGCATGGCGCAGCGCGTAGCGATCGCCATGGCGCTCGCGGCAGACCCCGAGCTGCTGATCGCCGACGAAGCGACGAGTGCACTCGATGTGACGACGCAAGCCCAGGTGCTCGACCTGATTCTCGACCTGCGAGACGAGTACGGACTAGGTGTTCTCATGATCACCCACAGCCTCGGTGTTGTCGCAGAGACGTGCGATCGAGCAGCCGTGATGTACCGGGGCCGCATTGTCGAAGACTCTTCGGTCGAGACTCTGTTCCACGACCCGCAGCATCTGTACACACGCTCATTGCTGGCAGCGAATCCCGCGAACGCGGAGTCGAGCGGGCGCCTGGCGACCATCGATGGCGAGTTGCGCATGGAGATCGATCGGCAGCTCGACGCGTTCGAGGCTGACGAGGCCGGCGCATGAGCACGGCGACTGGCGACGCCATGACTCCTCTGCTGGAGGTGCGCGATCTGAGCGTGGGATACGAGACGAACGGCGGATTCTGGGGACGGCGCGGGATCGTGCCAGCGGTGGAAGGAGTGTCGTTCGAGATCGCCCCCGGAGAGACTCTCGGCTTCGTGGGTGAGTCAGGTTCAGGCAAGAGCACGATCGGCAAGGCGATCCTGCGGCTTGTTTCACCACTCGCAGGGTCGATCAGGTTCGACGGCCGAGATGTCGCCGACGATGGGCCACGGGCACCGCTGTCGTACCGGCGGCAGGTGCAGGCCGTGTTCCAAGACCCCTCGGCGTCGCTGAATCCCCGGCACCTCGTGGCGCATTCCATTGAGAGCTCGCTCCGTCGACATGGGGTGACCACTCGGTCTGAGGTGCGAGATCGTACGCTCGAGGCCTTCGAGATGGTGGGTCTTGACCGTTCGCACCTGCAGAGATTCCCCAACGAGCTCTCGGGAGGGCAGCAGCAGCGCGTCGCGAGGGCCCGCGCGCGCGTGCTGCGGCCGCGCCTCGTCGTCTGCGACGAGGCTGTGAGCGCTCTCGACCTGTCGACGCAAGGCCAGATCATCAACCTGCTCGCCGACCTGCAGCAGTCGACGGGAGTGAGCTATCTGTTCATCGCCCACGACCTCGGCCTGGTGCGGCACATCGCTCACCGAGTGGGCGTGATGTCGCAGGGGAGCCTCGTTGAGCTCGCTCCTGTCGATGACATCTTCGGATCACCGCAGCACCCCTACACCCGACGCCTGCTCGGGGCGACGCCCGCATCGAGCCCCGAGGGCAGAGACGAACGCCGCGCCCGGCGGCGCGAGTTCCGTGCCAAGGCAGAGGCAGTCTCGTGACGAGCGCGCACGACGCCCTGGATAGACTGACGGGCACTCGCCGCGCTGCAGAGGGAGGCCACGGCCATGGACCGGCTCGTCGTCATGCGCACGCTCGCTGCGGTTGCTCATTCGTCGACTTTCAGCGGAGCAGCGCAGGAGCTCGGCATTTCGCCTTCGCTGGTGTCGAGGCACGTCGCCGACCTCGAGGAGACGCTCGGGGTGAGGCTCGTCAACCGCACACCTCGGTCGGTGAGCCTGACAGAGGCGGGTCAGACCTACGCGGAGTTCGCCGACCGCATTCTGCTCGAGATCGAGGAGACCGACGAGCGGCTTGCCGGCCGACAAGACTCGGCAGAGGGCGTGCTCTCTGTCATCAGTCCGAAGTGGATCGGGCTCATGGACCTCGGCGCCGCGATCGGCGACTTCGTTCGGGCGCATCCCCGCATTCGAGTTCGGTTCGAGCTCGGGGGCATCTCCGATCGACCGTACGACTTCCTCGACCGCGGCTTCGATGTGGCTTTCCACGCGCGGGATCCGAAGGATTCGCGCGTGCGTGTGCGGCGCATCACCGACCTGCCCTTCCTGCTTGCCGCGTCGCCGGACTATTTGTCTCGTCACGGCACTCCGTCGACGATCGCCGACTTGCAGGAGCACACGCTTCTCGCCCACATGAGCGACGCGACGTGGCGGTTGACGGTCGACGACGAGATCGCCCATGTCAAGGTGCAAGACCCGCTGGTGGCGACGAATGCCTACCTCGTGATCGAGCAACTGGTCGAGTCGGGCCTCGGCATAGGGCTTATTCCGCGCCGCTCGGCGCGCAAGGCTCTCGACGCAGGAGAGCTCGTCGAGTTGCTGCCTCAGCACCCGGTGCAGTCTCGCTCGCTGTACGCCGTGCACGGCCCGGGAGGCCAGACGCCCGAGCGGGTCAAGGTGTTCCTCGCGTTCATGACCTCCTGGTTCCGCCAGCCGCACGACGACTGAGGTGCGACGAACCGACCGGTGCTGAGCGCTACCGGGAGGCGCGATGACCACGCTCATCACGCGCGATGTTGCGTACGCGCACGACGGCGTCGACATGATCGGGATGCTCGTCGCTCCCGAACACGCGGACCCGAAGCCCGCTGTACTGCTGTTCCACGACGCCTTCGGGCTCGGTGAGCTCGCGATCGCCTGGGCCCATGACTATGCATCTCTCGGTTATGCCGTCTTCGCCGCGGATGTCTGGGGTGGCCGCACCCAACCGACGTCGGTCGAGGAGATCGGGCCTCTCATCGGCTCGATGCTGGCAGACCGCCCTCGGTGGCACGCCCGCTCCGCGGCCGCGCTCTCCGCTGCTCAGGCCCTGCCAGAAATCGACGCGACTCGCATTGCCGCCGTCGGCTACTGCTTCGGAGGGTCGACAGCTCTCGAGTTGCTGCGGGTCGGTGCCGACCTTCGTGCTGTCGTCAGTGTGCACGGTGGTCTGGATCTTCTGGCGCCGGGATGGGAGTCTGCGCGTGCCGACGCCTCGGTGCTGATCTGCACCGGCGCCGATGACCCGATGGCGACCGCCGAGCAGCGTGACAGCCTCGTCCAAGGGATTGACAGTGCCGGGCTCGACTGGCAGCTCGACCTCTACAGCGGCACCCGCCATGCCTTCACGAACCCTGTTGTGCCGCGCGCCGCCAATCACCCCGTGCTCGGCTACAACGCGCGCAGTGCTCGCCGAGCCTGGCTCTCGACTGAGCGTTTGCTGGCCGAGGCGCTGCGTGGTGAAGGCGTCGACCCCGACGGGGCGCCGCTCACGTGACGCGGCCATCCGACCATCGCAGAACTGAACCGACTATGACGAAGGAATCCAAAGAACCATGACAGACATCGCGATCATTGGCGCCGGCCCCGGGGGCCTTGTCACAGCGCTCCGACTGCTGCAGCAGGGCGTCACTCCGACCATCTATGAGTCGGTTGCCGAGCTCAAGCCGCTCGGGGTCGGCGTCGACATCAAGGTCTACGGCACCAAAGAGATCGAAGAACTCGGTCTGCTCGAGGAGTTTCGCGAGATTTCGGTCGATGCGGTCGACTCAATCTTCTTCAACCACTACGGCCAAGAGATCTATGCCGAGAAGTGCGGCGTGCACATGGGCTATCTGCACGAGCAGCGATTCGTGCACCGCGGATACCTGCAGATGCTCTTCTACGACACCCTCGTCGAGCGCATGGGAGGTACCGAGCGCATTGTCCTCGGTGCTCGGGTCGTGAAGTACGAGCAGGACGCCGAGGGAGTCACTCTGCACCTTGAGCATCGCGATGGACGTACCGAGACGGTGCGACACGACGCGGTGATCGCGGCAGACGGCATCAAGTCGGCCATCCGCCAGCAGATGCACCCGACGCTCTCCGACCCGCACTACTCGGGCATCACCATGTACCGGGGCACCACACTGCGCGAGCCGTTCCGCGATGGCCACACCATTCTGCACATCGGAGACCCGCGCGTCTCATCGATGATCATCTACCCCATCGCGCACGATTTCGAAGGCTCGGGTCTCGACCTCATCAACTGGGTGGTGGAGTACGAGCGCGACGAGACGGTGGAGGACTGGAACCAGATCGGCAGCGTGGACGACATCGTGCCTCTGTATGACACGGTGAAGCTTCCCTTCCTCGACGTACAGGCACTCATGCGAGATGCCCGCGAGGTGTATCTCTTCCCCCTCATCCGCCACGAGCCACTCGAGAACTGGGTCGACGGACGAGTGGTGCTGCTGGGCGACGCGGCGCACGCGATGTTCCCGCGCGGGGGCAACGGGGTCTGCCAGGCGTTCCTCGACGCGCGCGTCATCGCCGAGAAGCTTGGCGAGCACGACGACCCCCACGAGGCTTTCGTCGCTTATGACGCCGCGCGGCGTGAACCCGTGAACCGCATCGTCATGTCGATGCGAGGCGAAGGGTACGAGGTCATCCGTCGCATGGTCGCAGAGCGCACGAACGGGAAGCCCTTCGACGACATCGAAGAGGTGCTGCCCCTCGCCGAAGCCGATGAGATCTTCAGCGGCTACCACCGTCTTGTCGGTCAACCGCGCCCGGGCTTCGAGGCTGGCGAGGCCACAGGGTTCCGCACGTGGGACGAGGCCTCGGCCCGTGCCTGAGGCGCGGCCGAGAGCGGTCACGGAAGGAGAAGAGACGATGAGTCGGGTCGACGAACCCGCGGCGAGCATCCGCGAGGAATTGATCGCCGTGGAAGGCCGCCGGCGACAAGCTCTCATCGATGTCGACGTGGATGCCCTCGAGATGCTGCTCGACGACGAACTCGTGCACATCCACGCGCCGGGAGTCGTGCACACCAAGGCGCAGCTTCTCGAGCACCTCGCGACTCGCCAGGCCTATCTCGACATCGAGCGCGGCGAACTGGCCATACGACTGGTGGGCGACGTCGCGATCATGACCGGTTCGCTCGTCAACCGGCTGCGCAACCCCGACGGCAGTGAGCGAACGCTGAGCGGCGTCGCCACACAGGTACTGCGGCGCGACGAGCGCGGGGAGTGGCGGTTCTTGAGCTTTCAAATGACGCCGACCGCCGAACAGGTGTGGGGCGCGCTGCCCTCGGAGCAGAACTCGGAAGGCGAGTCGTGAAGCTCGCCCGCTTCCGTGTCGACCAGGGGCCAGCTCGCCTCGGCCGCGTCGACGGCGACGTCGTGGTCGACATCACTGACGCGCTCGGAGTCGGTTCGTCGGTGAAGGAGCTGCTGCCGACCATTGTCGATCTGGAGCCGACGATCATCGCCGCAGAAGGCCAGCGACACCCCCTCGACGCGGTCTGGCTGTTGCCGCCTGTGGATGCCCCGCAGAAGTACCTGGGGATCGGCATGAACTATCGCGAGCACGCCGAGGAGGCTCGCAAGGCCGGCATCACGATTCCGGAGAACCAGTTCTGGTTCAACAAGCAGGTGTCGTGCATCTCCGGGCCCCACGACCCCATCGTGAAACCGGAGATCAGCGACCAACTCGACTACGAGATCGAGCTCGCCGTGGTCATCGGGCGCCGGTGCCGCCACGTGCCGGTTGAGCAGGCACGCGCGGTGATCGGCGGCTACCTCGTGGCGAACGACGTCTCGGTGCGAGATTGGCTGCAGAAGCGCTCGCCAACCTTCACCCTCGGCAAGTCGTTCGATACCCACGGACCCATCGGACCCTGGCTGACGACCGACAGTGAGATCGACGACCCCCTCGACCTCGGCATGCGGCTGACGGTCAACGGTGAGGAGCGCCAGAACTGGCGCACCGACGACATGATCTACGACATCTACGAGCAGATCGCCTACCTCACCCAGGTGATGACTCTCATGCCCGGCGACATCATCGCCACCGGTACACCCGCCGGGATCGGCGCACCCACCGGTCGCTTTCTCGTGGCGGGCGACATCGTGCGCGCCGAGATCGACGGCCTCGGGGCCATCGAGAACACTGTGATTGACGAGCCGCGACCGTGAGCGGTCGTCAATCGGTGCAGATCTCCGGCTTCGCTCACCGAAACCCGGTGCCAGCGGCCTCGCGCATCGGCCCCTATGTCTACTCCGGAGTGCTTGCCGGACGCGATCCGCAGACGCAGCAAACCCCCGACACCCTCGATGAGCAGGTCGTGCTGCTGTTCGATCGCTTTCGAGAGCTCATGCACGCCGTCGGCGGTTCGCTGGACGACATCATCAAGATCACCTTCTGGGTGCTCGATTACCGCGACCGCGAGGCGATCAATCGAGAGTGGGAGCGAGCTTTCCCCGACCCCACGAGCAGACCGGCGCGCCAGGTGATGGCTGCCCACCTCGACGAGGGCACGCGAGTACACGCCGACCTCGTCGCCATTCTGCCCCACGACCCGACGCTCGGCGTGAGCACGTGACGCCCCGGCCCGAGCCGGCAGGACCCTTCGCGCGCCCTGGTCGCCGCCTTCGCTTCACGGCTCGGCGTGCGACGGTGGTCGACACTCGCGAGGTCGCTCCGGCGATGATGCGCATCCGGGTCACCGGCCCCGATCTGCTCGACATCGAGAGCGATGGGCCGAGCGACCACGTGCGAACCTTCGTGCCCGACCCGAGCACGGGAGAGCTGATTGCCCCTGTCGCCGTCGGGCCCGACGCCGATGGCATCGTGCGTCCTGATCGCCCCGCGCACGGTCGAGATCTGACTCCCATGCTCATCGAACGTGACGGAACACACGTCGTGCTCAGTCTCGATGTGGCTCTGCACCCCGAGCCCGGGCCGCTCGGGGCGTGGGCGCGCGCCGCCGCGTCGGGCGACCCGCTCGTGCTCGTCGGGCCGCGCGGCACCAAGCGTGCCGTTCACGGCGCGGCGCGCATCCTGCTCATCGCCGACGCCACCGCCTTGCCGACGTCGGCGCGGTGGGCGCGCGAGGTGCCCGCCTCCACCGCCGTCGAGGTGCACGTACTCGCCGGCGCGGGCGCTGCCGGAGCGGCGTCGTACCTCTGCGAGCAGTCGGGCCGCGACGACCTCGTCGTTCACGAGGCGCCGACGGTCGAGCAGTTGCTGCTGCGTCTGCGCTCGCGTGGCGTCGATCAGGCCACCTACGTCTCAGCCGCGGGTGAGGCCGCCGCGATGGCCGAGGTGCGTCGATGGCTGCGTCACGAGCTGGAGCTGCCTAGAGAGCAGTACGCCATCTCGGGCTACTGGAAGCGCGGTGAAGCCGCGTTCGACCATCACGCGCCGCTCGACCCGAGCGACCCCGACGACTGACCTGCATGGCGGAGGATGGGGGATTCGAACCCCCGAGGGCTTGCACCCAACACGCTTTCCAAGCGTGCGCCATAGGCCACTAGGCGAATCCTCCTGGCGGTCGCACCGCAACGGTTCGACTTGGGCAATCGTAGCCGTAAACTGGGGGCGGCTCCTCGCGTGGCGCCATCCAGGCCAACTCCCCCAGGGCAGAAATGCAGCAAGGGTAACCGGGCTCTGGCGGGTGCGCGAGGGGTCCTTTTTTGTCGGTGGATGCTCGCCGCACGCCCCGGGACCATCGACCCTGGGCCCTCCAAGGCCACCGCCCTAGGCTGGGCGCAATGTCGCGAAGCATCTACATCACCTCCGCCGAAGGCAACTCGGGCAAGTCGACCGTGGCGCTCGGGGTCATCGACGCGCTCTCGCGGCGTGGCCAGCGGGTCGGGGTCTTCCGTCCGATAGCGCGGTCGCGCGACGAGCGCGACTACGTACTCGAGGTGCTGCTCGAGCACGACGGCGTCGCCGTCGGCTACGACGACAGCATCGGCGTGAGCTATGACCAGGTGCATGCCGACCCCGAGGCGGCGCTCGCGAGCATCGTCGAGCGGTTCCACGACGTCGAGCAGCAGTGCGATGCCGTCGTGATCGTGGGCAGCGACTACACCGACGTCTCGAGCCCCACTGAGCTGAGCATCAACGCCCGAGCTGCCGCCAACCTCGGGGCGCCCGTGCTGCTCGTGCTTGGCGGCCGCGACTCGTCGGAGACGAGCGGACGCGGGCTCGCCGACCCCGGCGCCCGAACTCCCGACGATCTGCGCCGCTCTGCCGAGGTGGCGCTCGCCGAACTCGAGCACGAGCACGCGCAGCTGCTGGGCATCATCGCCAACCGCGCCGACCCCGAGAAGCTCGACGAGATCGTTCAGACTCTCCGCTCTCTCGCGCCGGAGGCTGTCGTCGGCGCGATTCCCGAAGACCGTTTTCTCATCGCCCCGACCGTGCGCGCCGTCATGGAAGCCTGCGGCGGCACGTTCGTGCGCGGCGACGAAGAGCTGCTGCAACGCGAGGTGCTCGGGGCCGTCGTCGCGGCGATGAGCATGGAGAACGTGCTGCCCCGGCTCACCGAGGGCGCCGTCGTGCTCGTGCCCGCCGACCGGTCAGACGTGCTGCTCGCGGTTCTCATGGCGCACACGAGCGAGACCTTTCCGAGCATCGCCGCGATCGTGCTCTACGGCGGATTCGAGACGCCCGATGCGGTGCAGAGCCTCATCACGGGCCTCGACCCGAGCTTGCCCATCATCAGCGTCGGCACGGGCACCTACGACACGGTGCTGGCGATGATGGATGCCCGGGGCCGGCTCGCCGCCGACAGCCAGCGCAAGTACGACACGGCCCTAAGCCTCTGGGAGAAGCACATCGATGCGGCCGAGCTGCTCGACCGGCTCGAGGTCACGCGGCCCGACGTCGTGACACCCCTCATGTTCGAGCACGACCTGCTCGAGCGCGCCCGCAGCGATCGCAAGCACATCGTGCTGCCCGAGGGCGACGACGACCGCGTGCTCCGCGCGGCCAGCACACTGCTGCAGCGCGGCGTCTGCGACCTGACGAGTCTCGGCGACGAGCAGGCTGTGCGGGCCCGCGCCGCCGAGCTGGGGCTCGAGCTGGCCGCCGCGAGCATCCTGAGCCCCTTCGATGAGACGCTGCGCGATCGATTCGCCACGGAGTATGCGGCACTGCGCGCCCACAAGGGCGTGACCTATGAGACCGCGCGCGACGTCGTGACCGATGTCAGCTATTTCGGCACGATGATGGTGCACCTCGGGCTCGCCGACGGCATGGTGAGTGGTGCCGCGCACACGACAGCCCACACGATCCGCCCGAGCTTCGAGATCATCAAGACCGACCCCGGCGTGAGCATCGTCTCGAGCGTCTTCCTCATGGCGCTCGCCGACCGCGTGCTCGTCTACGGCGACTGCGCGGTCGTGCCCGACCCGACGGCGCCGCAGCTCGCCGACATCGCGATCAGCTCGGCGGCGACGGCCGCGCAGTTCGCGATCGAGCCGCGCGTGGCGATGCTGTCGTACTCGACCGGCGATTCGGGCGCGGGCGATGACGTCGAGAAGGTGCGCGAGGCGACGCGGCTCGTGCGCGAGCGGGCGCCCGAACTGCTCGTCGACGGCCCCATGCAGTACGACGCGGCGGCCGAGCCGAGCGTCGCGGCCTCGAAGATGCCCGGCTCGCCCGTGGCCGGCCACGCGACCGTCTTCGTCTTTCCCGACCTCAACACGGGCAACAACACCTATAAAGCAGTGCAGAGGTCGGCCGGTGCTGTGGCCATCGGGCCCGTGCTGCAGGGGCTGCGCAAGCCTGTCAACGACCTCAGCCGTGGAGCGCTCGTGAGCGACATCGTCAACACCGTGGCCATCACGGCGATTCAGGCGCAGCGCTCGGCGCCGCCGCCCACCACACCGATCTCGACCATCGGCGGGGTCGCCTAGTGCGCGTCTTCGTCGTCAACTCAGGCTCGAGCTCGATCAAGTACCAGCTCGTCGATGCCGAGAGCGAGAACGTCGTGCTCTCGGGGCTGCTTGAGCGCATCGGGCAGCCGGGCGGTGACGCCGTCGATCATGTCGACGGGATGCGCGTCGTGCTCGAACGCCTCGGCGACCACGCGGCGTCGATCGTCGCCGTCGGTCACCGTGTCGTGCACGGCGGCAGCGCCTTCACGGCGCCGACCGTCATCGACGATGAGGTCGAGGCCGCGATCGAGCAGATCAGCACCCTCGCGCCGCTGCACAATCCGGCGAATCTTGCGGGCATCCGGGCCGCCCGCCTCGCCATGCCCGACGTGCCGCACGTCGCCGTCTTCGACACGGCCTTCCACCAGTCGATGCCCGCCGCGGCCTCGACCTACGCGATCGATCGCGCTGTCGCGCTCGACCACGGGATCCGGCGCTACGGCTTTCACGGCACTAGCCACGAGTTCGTCGCGCGTCGAGCCGCACGCCTGCTCGATCGGTCGCTCGAGTCGCTCAAGCTCATCGTGCTGCACCTCGGCAACGGCTCGTCAGCGGCGGCGATCGACGCCGGCCGCTCGATCGACACCTCGATGGGGCTGACTCCGCTGCAGGGTCTCGTCATGGGCACCCGATCGGGCGACATCGACCCCGGGGCGCTGCTGCACCTGCTGCGCGCAGGGCTCTCGATCGCCGAGGTCGATGCGCTGCTCAACAGCCGTAGCGGGCTGCTCGGGCTCACCGGCTCGGGCGACATGCGCGACGTCGAGGCGGCCGTCGAGGCCGGCGACGCGGATGCTGCGCTCGCCCTCGAGGTCTGGGCACACCGCATTCGGCACTACGTCGGGGCGTACCTCGCCCAGCTCGGAGGGCTCGATGCCCTCGTCTTCACGGCCGGCATCGGAGAGAACAGCCCCGAGTTGCGGGCGCGTGCGCTCGACGGCCTGGCCCACCTCGGGCTCGGCGTCGACGCCGACCGCAACGCCGTGCGCTCGCGCGATGCCCGGGTCATCTCGAGCGAGGGAGCACCCGTGTCGGTGCTCGTCGTGCCGACGAACGAAGAGCTCGCGATCGCGCAGGCCGCCTCCGCCCTCGTGGGCTGAGTTGCCTAGAGCGGCAGTGCGGCGACGGGAGTTCTTCCCGCCACGACCTCGAACTGATGGTGCACGCCGCGGCCGCTCGTGACGAGTTCGGCCACGAGGTGCGCCACATCGGAGCGGGGGATGCTGCCCTCGACGTTCTCACCGATCTCGAGCATCCCGGTGCCCGGCTCGTCGGTGAGGCCGCCGGGCCGCACGATCGTCCAGTCGAGGTCATCGTGAGCGCGCACGGCCGCGTCGGCCTCCGACTTCGCCCGCAGGTAGACCTGAAAGCCGTCGTCAGAATCGGGATCGAAGCTGTCGGCTCGTCGCGACGAGATCACGACGAGGCGCTCCACGCCGGCCTGCACGCAGGCGTCGGCGAGCAAGATGGCGCCGTCGCGGTCGAGTGTGAGCTTGCGCGCGGCGCCGCTGTCGGGGCCGGCGCCCGCTGCGAAGACGGCGGCATCGCACCCGGTGAGCGCTTCGGCAAGGTGAGCGTCGTCGGTGTGCTCGAGGTCGATGACGACGGGAGTGGCGCCATCCGACTCGATGTCGGCGCTCTGCTCGGCCTTCCTGATGAGAGCCACGGGCTCATGGCCCATCTCGACGAGTCGTCGTGCGAGCAGTCGGGCGATCTGGCCGTGTCCTCCGGCAATAGCAATGCGCATGCGCCCACCAGATCAGGTGCGCCTCCGTGCGGCCTGTGCGCGCGTGCTGAGACCGTCGAGTGCCAGCGGGTGCGAGCGACGGCGGGCGAGCATCCACGAGGTCGACCCGGCGGGCATCCGCGACAGGGGTCGCGACTACGCTGGGGGCGTGGTCACCGCCCTCTACCGTCGCTATCGCCCCGAGACGTTCGCCGAGCTCATCGGGCAGAGTCACGTGACCGACCCGCTGCGCGCGGCCCTGCGCGGCGACCGGGTCAACCACGCCTACCTCTTCAGCGGCCCGCGCGGCGTCGAGCTCGGGCGCGACGGCGGCGG
>SXGT01322036.1_pt1 | contig 48265 bp, 42 predicted proteins | sample 3176221 | NCBI WGS metagenome assembly SXGT01 (sample SAMN11356862, study PRJNA531348) | freshwater metagenome | isolation source: freshwater sample F1-120 | place: China: Fuxian Lake, Yuxi | collected 2017-12-25 | reverse complement strand
GTACTTCTTAGATTCTGGGAGCCAGTCTATTTTTATTGTGCGATCACTCCTTGGCTGAGTATAGCACGTTCCAGGCAAAGCGTTTCATCCACTGCCGTTGAAACGGCGTGGCTTTCACGGGCTCAAGCCAAATTTCTGTAAATCACCCACCCGACAGGCGGGGCAGAGATACGCCTCCCGGTCGCACCCAACCATCCTGGCATTTTGGGAAAGGACGATGGGCATGAAGTGTGAAAATCAACACGTGATGACCCTCCTGCTCGTGAGTCTGCTGCTTGTTGGTGCGAGCACGGTCGCGCAGGCACGGCAGACTCGCCAGCCTCGTACGGTCCCCGGTGTTCAGACGGAACAGGGGCTGGCGTCTGTCTATAGTACGGCGTTTAACGGTCGGAGAACAGCCAGCGGCATCCGGCTCGATCAACAGCAACCCATGGTGGCGCATAAACGCCTACCTTTCGGAACCCGGGTCAAACTCACCAACCTCCAGAATAGGCGAAGCGTGACGGCCGTGGTCACGGATCGGGGCCCCAGACATCACGGCCGGATTGTTGATATGACGCACCACGTTGCCCGCGCACTCCATGGGGGTCACACCGGCTTGCTGCGCGTGAGCCTCGAAGTGGTCGAGCGGCCACACCGCGTCAAGCGTACCTGATGGGCGTGGCCGGCAGTCCCTGGTACGCGTCAGGCCAGCATCGTGCTGCCTCACCTCCCCCCAGCGATGGCCATGCACGGTTTACTCCACAAACGCTATCCAGATCGGTGGCAGCAGCCCGACAGACAGCGTGCCTGGCACCACATCGCGGTCTGTAACCGCATCAAAGACGCGCAGACCAGGGGTGGTCGTCCGCAAATCACGGACGGCGATATACACCTCATTGCGGCTGTTAAGCGCCACGTAGGGAATGAAGGTACTGGCGGGGGCAATCAGCGTGCCCAGACGTTGCCCGTTCGACGGGTTAAAGGTGATGACCGCGTTATTAAAGCTGGCATCGCTGACAATGGCCACGCCTTTGGTTGAGGAAATAATCGCAAATTCGGTGATGTCCCCACCCAGAGCCGCTTCAGGGATGTGCAGAGTGCCGTCCAGCGTATTGGTACTGGGGTCAATCGCTACGATGCCACCGTCGTCGACCCCAAACTCACCCACGCAGCTCACCAGAATACGGCGCAGCGTCGCACTAAAATGCAATTGCGACAGTGGGTTTCTGAATGGCAGCGTGATGACCGTCACAATGCGATCCGTGGCCGGGTCAATAACGACCACTTCCCCTGCCGCAATGGGCACAAAGTTATCGAGGTGCTGCAACACCACATAGAGCAAGCTATTGAGCACTAACATATGGGTGGCTTCTGGTGAGCCATCACGATCATTACTTTTGAGGCGAGCGCTGAGATCCAGCTCCCCGAGCGTCGCCAGGGTGGTGGGATTGAGGATCAGCAGGCGCGCCGTTTTTTCCAGACGGCTCACATAGGCTTTGTTAGCATTGATAAAGGCAATATCCTGCGGATTGGTGCCATTCCCCACGGAGACCTGGGCATTGGCTGGCGTGGTGAAGCCCTGGGCGGGATCGATCACCTGGATATTGTCCGCATTCAGACGGTTCACCACATAGACCTTGCCACCAAAGGTGCGAGCAATGGCATCGCTTGACACGCCACCGCGCTGAATATCCTGGCTGACGTTCCGCGTCGAGAGACTGACAGTGGAATACGAGCCGACGCCATTGCGTGGATCCGCCGTGAGGACGAAGGCCACGTTCGGGGTCGGGGCCGGCGAGGGGGGCGTGGTGACCGGCGGAGGTGTGTTCGTCTGCCCGCCGTTGCTACTGCCGCCGCTGTCGCATCCCAGTAGAGCCAGCGGTAGCGTCAATAGTAGGGCACCGAGCAGCACGGGACCGGACCAGCTCTGCCGTCCTCTCCGTCGCCGTGGCGCGTCGTCTCTCCAAACCATATCTTCCTCCTTCTACGTCAGGTGTCGTCATTAAAACTTCCCCTCAATGGTCCCGAACAGCGCGCGTCCGGGGAGCGGAAAGCCACGGGTATCAGCGATGCGATTATCGGTGAGGTTCTTCAGTTCCAGGGTCAATTTAAGCGATTTCCCGAAGGGTAGGGCCGTCACGGTCAGGTTGTGCAGCAGCCGGCTCTCGACTGCGAAAATTTCTACGTTGTCGAGAAAATTCTTCGCCAGGTAGTCCAGCTCATAGACCACTTTGCCGAAGGGCGCGAAGAGTTCTACCCCCTGATGCACTTCATGCCGTGGACGACCGGAGAGGGTCTTGCCGCGGCTAAAGGTGGTGCTGGTATCGATGGCCTCTTGAAAGGTATAGTTGCCAAATAGCCGCAGGTGGTGCAGTCCCGTCAGGCTCCAGCTCACCTCATGGCCCCGGATTCTGGCGCTGCCAACGTTCTCGGCCCGCGCCGAGTTCTGGCTGTTTTGCACAAAGAGGATGAGGTTGTCCGCACCACTGCCGAAATAGGCATACTCCAGGAACAGACGCTGCACCACGCCCTCTCCCGCCCGTTCCACCGTGAAACCGACATCCCAGTTCGTGCTGCGTTCGGAGCGCAGATCAGGATTCCCCAGGGTGATACCTCGGTCGCCAAACAGCTCAAAGAGTGTAGGCAGGCGGGTAAAGCGTCCGACATTGCCCTTGAGCGCCAGCTCGGAGGTTATGGCATATTTGAGGCCGAGGCTCGGGTTGACAAAATCCGTCTGGTTCTGGCGCGGCGTATTGAGTTTGACATTGCCCGAGGTCGGGTCAGCGCCAAAATCACTGTGCACCAATTCGTAGCGCAGCAAGGGACGTAAGGACAGCCTGTCACCCCAGAGGCGGATCTCATCCTGCACGCCAAGAATCACACTGTTGCGCTGTTGCAATGGTCCTTCGCGCGCGGGCTGACCGCGCCGCTCAGGGAACATGTCGATGCTGCGGAAGGTGTCGTAGCGCTCTTCCAAGAAGAGCCCCACGGTTTGGTGCCAACGCTCCAGGTACCAGGTGAGCAGGCCGTTGCCGCTATAGGTGTGCGTGGTATTGCGCAGATCCTGGAAGCCGGTGCCGATGGTGCCGCGCGTGTCCGTAAAACGTTCCCGGTCATACGTGTAGGCCAGCTGGAAGGCCACGTCAGTGCTAGCCCACGGAAAGCGCTTTTTCTCGCTGCGCAGCGTCGCCACATCGCGGAAGACATTGAGACGCGCCGAGTCGGACTGGTTGCTCGACTGTCCGGGGATCCCCTGCTCCTTGGTGTAGATGTCATTGGAGAGGGTGAATTGCCAGCCACCGAGGAGGGCTTCGCCTTTGAGGTTGCCGTTGAAGGAGCGGAAGCCGTTGTTGCGCCGGCGCACGACGGCATCGTCCGTCAGGTTGAAAGGCGTGCCGTTGTCATCGAAAAAACGGAAATTGCCTAGGGTCTCAGTGTAGTTGAACAACGCGACGTAGCCCAGTCGGTCAAAACCCTGCGAACGGTACAGCGTGATTTTACGCGTATCAAACGAGCCGTATGAGAAGCTGGCACTGGTGGTGGTGGCCCCGGCCACCGGGCGGGTCACCAGGTTAATGGCGCCGCCAATACTCCCGGCGCCAAGTTGCAAGGGCGTAAAGCCGCGATAGATGTCGATACGCTCGACGTTATCCAGAGGAATGTTGCCGAGGTCCACCAGGCCCGCATTGGCGCGGTTGAGCAGGACGTTATCGAGATACACTTCGACTTGATTGGGTGTCGAGCCGCGGATGGAGACGGTCGAGAACGCCCCGAGTCCGCCAAAACGCCGCACCTGCACGCCGACGCTCTCGCTGAGCACATCCGCCACGCTCTCCACTTTGGCACTGGCGTCAGCGGTGTTGATCGACGTGGCGAAGGCTGAGGTGTCACGGACCACTTGCTCAGCCCCAAGGCGCTGGGCCTGCACTTTCACTGGCGCCAGTTGCAGCGGTGCTGTTGCGCTTGCAGACTCCTGGGCAGTCACACGCGTCGACACCACGACGAGACCGCCTAGCACGAGCAACCAACAGAGCCTGACGTAGACGCGGCACGAACCAGCAGACTGATGGGCCATGCGCCCTCCCTTCTCCAGAGCACTGCGGATCGATCGGCAAGGTAGAGGCAGGATCACGACACAAAAAAACCCCAACCTGGGGTGATTGGGGTCACGACCGACACCTGACCACCTTCCCCTCGAAGGTTCCATCAGCAAGAAAGTCAGCAGGTGTCCTGGCTCGCGGCATCGACCTACTCTCTGCACCTTCCCAAGGCGTCACACCTCAGTGGTCTCTGCAGATTTCGTTCCGCGTACAGTTGCGGGGCAGCGCTGGCTTGGCACCAGCTTCCCTGGCCCTAGATGATGTCTAGAGCAACCTGACTTCCATCAGCTATGCATTTGTTAGCTTATACTACGAGACTGGCTTGTTGTGTGTCAATGACAATATTGGTGTCCGGGCACACGCCGCGAGAAAACGGGTGCTCACCCCTACCCCCACCGCGGGCTGTCTGGACAACCAAAGCGTCCAGCCCACGGCATCGGGCGGGGAGCGTGGCGCTGAGAGCAGCACAAAGGTGTAAGGCCAGCAACGGCATCTAGCATACGGTGCGCGTCAGGTATACAATAGGCGCCTGCGCAGTTTGTGCTGCGCGATGGGGCTCTTGATGCCTTGACGAACAGCATGCTGCATGACACGCGACTATCCCGCCAGAGGAGGACTATGGCGTGAGATCGACACAGCCCAGAGCACGACAGCGGGACAGCGTGCTCCTCGCCATCGGTGCTGCTCTGCTGCTCCTCGGCCCTGTGGGGCCAGGACGACTCTGGGCGCAAGCACGCGGCCTTTCGGCCAATGGGCCCGCTGTCGCTGGGAGCGAGCGGCGTACGGCTCTCGTGATTGGCAATGCCGCCTACGACAGTGCCCCACTGCGGAACCCGGTCAATGACGCCCGTGCTATGGCCACCACGTTGCGCGCACTGGGTTTTGAAGTCCAAGCCTTCGAGAATGCGCCTCTCAACGCGATGAAGCAGGCGATTGACCATTTTGGCGACAGTTTACGCGGTGGCGGTGGTGTGGGCCTGTTCTATTTCTCTGGCCATGGCATGCAGGTCAAGGGCCGTAATTTCATCATCCCCATTGGCGCACGTATACAGGGCGAACGCGATGTGGAGTACGAGTCCGTGGATGTGGGACGCGTCCTCGGCAAGATGGAAGATGCCGGCAACCGCATGAATCTGGTGATCCTGGACGCATGTCGCGACAACCCTCTGGCCCGCAGCATGCGCTCCAGCACGGCTGGACTCGCCTCGCTGGATGCCGCGAGCGGCACGTTTGTGGCCTATGCCACGGCTCCAGGGCGCACGGCTGATGATGGGACAGGCGCGAACGGCCTCTATACCGCCCAACTCCTCCGCCATATGCAGACGCCTGGCCTGAAAATCGAAGAGGTGTTCAAGCGCGTACGCGTCGAGGTTGAGCAACAGAGCCAGGGGAAACAGGTGCCGTGGGAATCCTCCTCACTGAAGGGCGACTTCTACTTTGCCGGAGCCCAAGCGCAAGACGCTGCGCCCACCGCCACGCCGCGACCAAGCACAACGGGCACCCCAGCGCCTCCCCCTGCAGTCTCCCGGACCATCAACGAGGAGGAAGCCTTATGGAAAGTCATTGAGACCTCGAATAAGGCACTCGATTTTGAGGAATATCTCCGTGCCTTTCCCACCGGGCGCTTTGCCCTGGCAGCCCAGGCCAAACTGCGGCAACTGCAGCGTGAGGAAGCGCCCCGTAGTGCTGAGGGGACCGTGCGACTGGGGCAGTACCGTGTGCAGGGCACCAATCCCAATGGCACACCCTATGCCGGCACCGTGACGATTGAGCGGGTCGGTGCGCTCTACAAGTTCCAGTGGCAGATTGGTCGCGATGTGTTTCAGGGCCAGGGCACGTTGTATGGCCGCGTGCTGACCATTGACTGGGGCCAGGCAGACCCGGTGATCTACCAGGTGTTACTCGACGGGACGCTCGAGGGCACGTGGGCGCGAGGGCAGGGCACAGAACGCCTCCTCCCGGAATAGCGCTGGTCGTTTCCAGGCACGCCGCAGTCGTGGTGTGTTGCTTCCCCGACCCTTGCGGCAGCCGACGCGTCGTTCTGGTAGAATATCTTGCTATCGGTGCGTAGAGACCCAGCCCGCGCAGGCGAGAAGCTGGGCCGTAGACTCTTTCCCCCAACACGAGGCATGTAGAGCTATGTTCAAGGCTGCCATCGTTGGCGCCACCGGTATTGTGGGCCAACAATTTATCCTGGCCTTACAACGTCATCCCTGGTTCAACATCACTGCACTGGCTGCGTCACAACGCTCAGCCCATCGGACGTATGGGGAGGCGCTCCGTGATCCCGCCAGCGGCGCGCTGCGCTGGTATGCAGGCCCCCTGCCGGATCGCGCCATCTTTGACATGGTGGTCGAAGACGCCGAGACGTTGGATGCGACACGCTTTGACGTGATTTTTACGGGCGTGGAGTCGGACGTCGCCAAAGTGCTCGAACCGCAGTATGCCAAAAGCTGCCCGGTGTTGAGCACGGCCTCCGCCTTCCGGTATGAAGACGATGTGCCACTGCTCATCCCTGGCGTCAATGATGATCATGCGCGGCTCATTGCGCACCAACGCCAGCAGCGGGGCTGGAAAGGGTTTATCGCACCGAATCCGAACTGTACAACCGTTGGCCTGGCGATTTCGCTCGCCCCCCTAGCCAAAGCGTTTGGGGTCGAGACGGTGGTGATGACCTCCCTGCAGGCCGTGTCTGGAGCGGGACGGCAGGGCGGGGTTCTCAGCCTCGACATCATGGACAATGTGATTCCCTACATCCCCAAAGAAGAAGACAAAGTGCGGCGAGAGGTGTGCAAAATCCTCGGGCAGGCGACGCCGGACGGTGTACGGCCTTTGCCCGCGCGTATTAGCGCCACCTGTACACGCGTGCCCGTGATGGATGGCCATACCGCCAGCGTGCTCGCCGTCACCACGCGCCCAGCGGAGGTCGCGGCGGCACGCGAGGCGATGGAACGCTTTGGGCAGGAGTTCGTGGCCTTGGCCTTGCCCTCCTCGCCGCAGCACTTCATCGTCGTGCATGATGACCCCTATCACCCCCAGCCCCGCCTCGATCGTGATACGGAGGATGGGATGGCGACGGTCGTCGGGCGGCTGCGCCGTGACACAGCGTTTGACCAGGGCCTGCAGTATGTGGTGCTGTCCCACAATACCAAAATGGGTGCGGCGAAGGGCACGGTGCTCGCCGCGGAGATGCTGGCACACAAGGGCTACATCAGCTAGCACACGCCGCGCGCTGGTGCGCCACGCGCCCCCTGGGAGTCCGGCCATCGTGGGCTGGGCACTCCCAGGGCACGACACAGGAGAGCGCTATGCTCACACGCATTCATCATGTCGGGATTGTCGTCCGCAGTATTGACGAGGCCTACGCGTTCTACCGCGATACCCTGGGGTTGCCCGTCGCGAAGGCCGACATCATCCAGGATCAAGGTGTCAAAGCCGCACTCCTGACCATTGGGGCCAGCGAGATTGAGTTACTCGAACCGCTGGCGGCCGGTACGGGTGTGGCGCGTTTTCTGGAACAGCGAGGGGAGGGCTTGCATCATCTCTGTTTCGCCACGGATGATGTGTATCGTGAGCTGACTGCGGCCAGAGCGCGTGGGCTGGACCTCATTGATCATCAACCGCGTCAAGGGCTGGCGGGGCTGGTCTGTTTTTTGCACCCCCGTGCTAGCCATGGGGTGCTCATTGAATACGCCCAGCCGCCGCTGCAGACGTATACCTGCTAGCGCTGTCCGGCGTCAGTCCGCCGCAGAAACGTATATTGGCACAGTGCTAGTAATATGCTACACTTACGCATACCATCTTTTTTCTGCGTTGTACACGTGGAGAAGTCACGCCTCTCGTATGCACTCTAGGCCCCCAGGCTACCCGACATCCAGGGAAGGGTTACTGATGGCTCCAACGAAGGTCTAAGGGATGAAAAAAAAGATGCTCATCAACGTCGCGGACGAAGAAGAAAGTCGTGTCGCGATCGTAGAGGATGGCATACTCGAAGAGTTTACGATCGAAACGTCGAGTAAGGAACAGATTAAAGGGAACATTTATAACGGTGTCGTCGTCAAAGTCGAGCCGAGTCTGCAAGCCGCGTTTGTTGAGTATGGTGGCAGACGTCACGGCTTCCTCCCCATGGGAGAAATTCAGCCCCGCTGGTATACGGTTGAGACGCGCGGTGAGGAGCGCGACCGACGCCCACGCATTCAGGATGTCATCCGGCGTGGTCACAAAATCTTGGTGCAGGTGGTCAAGGAAGAAGTCGGCACCAAAGGTGCCAGTTTGAGCACCTATGTCTCCTTACCAGGACGTTACCTCGTGTTGATGCCCGGGTCGGATACCGCGGGCGGTATCTCACGCAAAATCGAAGATGAAGAAGAACGCAAAAAGCTCAAGGAAATTATTGCCCAGCTCGAACCGCCGCCCGATATGGGAGTGATTGTCCGCACTGCGGGGTTAAATCGCGGCAAGTTAGAGCTCCAACGGGACATGAGTTACCTGCAACGGCTCTGGGCCAGCATCGAGGAAAAGAGCCGCGAGTCACCAGCTCCAGCGTTGATCTACCAGGAACACGACCTCGTCATTCGTTCCATCCGCGATTATTTTACCCCCGATATTCAAGAAGTCTTGATCGATGACCGTGAGGTCTATCGTGGCGCGCAGGATTTCTTTCAAGCGGTGATGCCGCGCTATCAAGCGCGGGTCCAGCTCTATGACGAGAAACAACCCCTGTTTGCGCGCTACCAGGTCGAAGAACAACTCGAAGCCATTCACAGCCATAAGGTTGAGCTGTACTCAGGCGGCTCGATTGTCATTGACCCCACCGAAGCCTTGGTGGCCATTGATGTGAACTCGGGGCGTGCGACCAAAGAAAAAGGGATTGAGGAGACGGCGTTCAAGACCAATACGGAGGCGGCGCTGGAAATTGCGCGGCAGTTGCGTCTGCGCGATCTCGGTGGCTTGATCGTGATTGACTTTATTGACATGCGAAATCTCAAGCACGCTCAGGAGATTGAAAAGACGCTGCGACAGGCCCTCAAGCGTGATAAAGCGCGCACCCAAGTGTCCCACATCTCGCAATTTGGGCTCCTTGAATTGTCGCGTCAACGCCTCAAGCCGACCATCCTCGAAGGCAATTACCTGCCCTGTCCACACTGTGAAGGCAGCGGACTCATCAAGTCAACGATCTCCCTGGCGCTTTTGGTGCTACGTCGTGTCCGTGCCGAAGCGGCCAAAGAAACGCTGGCCTCCGTCAAGGCCCTGTTGCCCATGGATGTGGCACTCTATCTCTTGAATCAAAAACGGCAGGAGATTGCCCGGCTGGAGGAAGAATATCATCTGACCTTGTACTTGGCGGGGAATGCCTCGGCGCGGCAAAATGAGTATTCGCTCGAATTTACCAAGCGCGAGGGGACACTGGATCCCGTCCCCATCGCCGAGAAACCCCTCAGCCGGGAGCTTGAGGAACCCGTGCGGCCGCTCACCTCGGCGGCGGCCTACCGTGGCGCTATGTGGGAGGAGCCTGATGAACCTGATGTGTTCCCCACACCGCCTGTAGTGGCGCTCCCTGTGGCGGCGCTCCCTGTGGCGGCGCTCCCTGTGGCGGCGCTCCCTGTGGTCCCTGTACAGGAGATCATGCCGGCCACGCCTACTGAAGAAGGTATGCTAGTGCCAGCAGTGCCACGCGGACGTGTATTCTGGCGGGTTCTGGCCACGACACGTCCGGGGAGTGGTGGACTGCACACGGGCGAGCTGGGGCAGACGACGTCTGGGACACGTCCCGGTCGTCACGGCGCAAATCGTTTTGCACGTCGTCCACGCGGTGGCTGGTGGCGGCGGCGGACGTCTGCAGGAGCCCAGACTGACGCTGCCCAGAGACCAGAGACGCCGCGGAGACCGGGAACAACGGGACAGGGATCGGGGAGCGGTGCCGCGTAAGCGTACGCAGTGCCTACTGGAGTAAGCGTGAAACCAGGGCGTTGTGGGTCAGGCCCATCGAGGGTCTTACCTCCGACGCCTTCGTTTTAACATATTGACGGCCTGCCGCGACCACAGCCACGGGAGGCCCACACGTAGGATCGCACGTCCGAGACCGGCGCACGCGAGAGGTCTCCAGCGCCATTTCTGAGGAGCATGTGTATGGAGCAAGCGCAGGTGACGATAGCACCGGCCCGTGGCAAACTGGGTGTCCTACTGCCTGGGATGGGGGCCGTGAGTACAACGGTGATTGCTGGTATCGAGCTGATTAAGAAAGGCTTAGGGCGCCCCATAGGCTCCTTGACGCAGTACGGCACGATTCGCCTCGGCAAACGCACCGACAATAATAGTCCGCTCATTAAAGACTTCGTCCCATTGGCGCGTCTTGAGGATCTGGTGTTTGGCTGTTGGGATATCTTCGAGGATAACTGCTACGAAGCGGCCTTACACGCTGGGGTGATTGAGCCCTCGCGCCTCGAAGCGGTGCGTCCAGAGCTGGAAGCGATCACGCCGTGGACCGCGGTGTTCGATCAACAGTATGTGCGGCGTCTGCACGGTCCCCATGTCAAGAAGGGCCAGAATAAGCACGATCTCGCCCAGCAACTCATGGAAGACATTGAGATGTTCCGCGGCCAGCATGAGGTCGCGCGCCTCGTCATGCTCTGGTGCGGCAGCACAGAAATCTTGACGGAAATCGAGGAGGTGCATAAAACCCTGCAGAGCTTTGAAGAGGGTCTGAAGGCCAATCACCCGGCCATTACCTCAAGTATGATCTACGCCTATGCCGCCCTGATGTCCGGGGTACCGTTCGGCAACGGCGCGCCGAACCTCACCGTGGATATTCCGGCCTTGCTCGAACTGGCGACGGACCGGGGTGTGCCCGTATGCGGCAAGGATTTCAAGACCGGCCAGACCCTCATGAAGACCATCATTGCTCCGGCCCTGAAAGCCCGTCAGCTGGGCCTCAACGGCTGGTTCTCAACGAATATCCTGGGCAATCGCGACGGTGATGTGCTGCACGACCCTGATTCCTTCAAAACCAAAGAGCGTAGCAAGCTCGGGGTGCTCGAATATATCTTGCAGCCGGAGCTGAACGAGGATCTCTACGGCCAGTACGAACACCAAGTGCATATTCACTACTACAAACCACGCGGCGATAACAAGGAAGGCTGGGATAATATCGACCTCTTTGGCTGGCTCGACTACCCCATGCAAATGAAGATCAATTTCCTCTGCCGCGATAGCATCTTGGCGGCGCCGTTGGTCTTGGATTTGGTGCTCTTCCTCGATTTGGCCCAGCGCAGTGGCCTCAGCGGTATTCAGGAATGGTTGTCGTTCTATTTTAAGAGCCCCATGTGTGCGCCGTTCCTCTATCCAGAGCATGATCTCTTCATTCAGCTCACCAAACTCAAGAACACCCTACGCTATTTGCGTGGGGAGGAACAAATTACCCATCTGGGTATTGAATACTATCAGCAGCCGTAGCGCCGGGAAGGGTGTGCCCTCGTCCTCGTGGGGAGGATGAGGGGCACGCGATCTGGGGCGCAGAGAGGCGAGGTCGGGGCTTTAAGCGCGACGTTGATCGAGCGCCCGAAAGATGGCATCACGGACTTGCGTATAGTCCGGTGGTAAATGGATCGGCGTATTGGTGTAGTGCGGCATTACATCCGCTAACTGGGCTTCATGATACTTAATTTTGAACTCGGGAAATTTGAGGCCGTTCGCCGTGGAAATGACCACGACGCGTTGGTGTGGACGAATTTCCCCTTGCTCCACGAGCTTAAAGAGCACCGCCAGTGCCACACCCGTATGTGGACAATTAAACAGTCCGGTACGATCCCCCCGCGCCGCCGCATTGGCCAGCTCATCTTCGCTCGCCTGCTCGACGACCCCCTCAAACGTTTGCAGCGTGCGAATCGCCTTGGTGATGCTGACCGGATTGCCAATCTGAATCGCCGAGGCCAGCGTAGATTGGGCCTGCATCGGGCGAAACGTGCGAAATCCCGTGCGATAACTCTCGTACAACGGATTGGCGCGCTGGGCTTGCGCGCAGGCAATACGTGGCAGCTTGGAGATGAGGCCAAGGTCACGCAGCAGCAAAAAGCCGCCGCCGAGGGCACTTACATTGCCCAGATTTCCCCCAGGGATGATGACCCAATCAGGCACTTCCCAGTCAAATTGCTGCACCAGCTCTATACTGATGGTCTTCTGACCCTCAATGCGTAACGAATTCATCGAATTCGCCAGATAGATATTGTTGCGGGCGCACACGTCCTGCACCAGCTGCATACAGCCATCAAAGTCGGTATCCAGCGAGAGCGTTAAGGCGCCATGTGCAATGGGTTGGATCAGCTGCGCCAGCGACACTTTGTCGCGTGGTAAGAAGACGATGGCCGGAATATCGGCCACCGCACAATACGCGGCCAGCGCCGCCGAGGTGTCTCCAGTCGAAGCGCAGGCCACGGCAGGAATGTTCTTGCCGTTGGCGATCATCTGACGCACCATCGACACCAACACGGTCATGCCAAGATCCTTGAACGAGCCCGTGTGGCTATTGCCGCATTGTTTGATCCACAGATCGGGCACGCCAATGTCCCTGCCCAAACGCTCGGCCCAAAACAGGTTCGTCCCCCCTTCAAAGGTGGACACAATGTTGGCATTGTCCACTTCTGGGCACACCATCTCCTTCTTGCCCCACACGGAACTCCCATACGGCCACTGGTTACGCAGAAAACGGCTGTCGAACAATTGCTTCCAGTACGCCGCGGGGTGCTGGCGCAGACGCTCGAGATCATGGCACACTTCGAGCAAATTCCCACAACGCGGACAGCGATACAAAATATCCTGGAGGCTGTAGTGCTCCGCGCAACCCGCAATGCACTGGAACCAGGCATGGTAGGCTCCCTCGACGGGCGCCTCAGCGGCAACGGCTGGCATGACCTTATCCTTTGTCCAAAAAATGGCGTCGGTCCCGCTCCTTGCAGTGCGCGAGCGGAAATCTCGTGACGGAGCCACGCACGGCTCAGGTGAGCAGCTCGAGGGCCGCCAGCGTATAAATCCGGGCCGCTTCCGTCAGCCGGTGAATATCGACATATTCATTAGGCTGATGCGCTTTCTCCGGTAAGCCAGGGCCACAAATCACCATCGGAGCGTTATAGGCCGGCACAAACACTGAACCGTCGGTCGCATACGTCGCGGCCATCGGGACGGACGTCTGACCGGTGACCTGATCGCGCACGCGGATGAACGTCTGTACTGACGCGGTATCCAAAGGAATGTCGAGCGGTACGCGCTCGGTGATGGTGCGGACCTCGGCATGGAACGTAGGGTCTGTGGCGCAGAGCTGATCAATCAGTTGCCGCACCGTATCGAGAATCTGTTGATGATCCTGGCCGGTAACGGTACGTGTGTCAATGGTCACCCGGCAGGCATCGGGCACGATATTGGTCTTCAGGCCGCCAGTAATGGTCGCCACATTCATAGTAAAATCGCCCATGAGCGGATGCTTCTCGTAGGGGATCTTGGCGGCAGTCAACGCTTGGAGGAGCGTACTCATGTGCATAATGGCATTCACGCCGAGATGCGGCATCGACCCATGGGCCGTTTGGCCTTTGGTGGAGAGTTCGAGCCAGAGTACGCCTTTCTCTGCAGTGAACACGCGATTGGTCGTCGGCTCACCAATCACCATAAAGCCCACATTGCTGAGCTTCTGCTGCTGGACGAGGCGTTGCGCGCCCATGGAATCGACTTCTTCCCCAGCGGTGCCCGCAAAGAGCAAATCGCCTTGCAGCACCACGCCTGTGCGCTGGATCGCCTCCATGGCCATAAGCATGGCGGCCACGCCGGCTTTCATATCGGTAGTACCGAGGCCCCAGATCTTGCCATCGCTGATGTCGGCGGCCAGGATGTCGTGCTCCCAGTTGTCCCCTGCGGGGACGGTGTCCAGGTGCCCACTGAACAACAGGGCTGGCCGGGCTCCACTGCCGCGCAGGCCGCCGACGACGCTGGCCCGTCCGGCTTCCTCGTGTGGCACCAGCTCCGCAAACATCCCCGCGTGTGTGAGACGTTGCGCCACGCAGGTGGCGACCGCCGCCTCATCTCCTGGGGGATTGATGCTACGGATCTGTACCAGATCGCGGGTCAGCTGTACCAGGGCCGCATCGTCTAGATATGCCAACGCCTGTTCCTGTAACGCCATGTGCGCACTCCTCTTGACCATCGTCCACTGCCCAGAGACGTCCTACGGCTTCGGAGCCATGTATACTAATAATACTAGACGCTCATCGCTCGTATTGACTACCCCGTGTTCCACGTCGGCTGGTGCCAAGACCATGGTCTGCGCGCCGAGCTCTTGGCTGTCCCCACCAATGTGAAAGGTGCCGCACCCTTCCAACACATAGTAGATTTTATCGGCGCCGGCATGTGCATGCGTTTTCTGTTCTTGACCGGGCTCAAAACAGTACAGATCGCAAAACATGCGCTCGGTCTCGAACAGATTCACTTTGTGCATCTTTTGTGCGTGAAAAGCCTTGTGGCTGCAGATCTGTTTCGCCTCCATACCGCCCTCCCCATGTGCACGTCCCTCCCCCTAGCCTCTGTCGTGTGCATTGTCGCAAATCTCCGCTCGTCTGTCTATGCCTACGACGTACAACACCAGGCAGCCTCGGCTCCGAGGCGCGTACAATTCTCTGAGTGACACAAGATCCAGACAATCGTACAATACGGCTGCATCGTTGTGATGTGCTATGGGTATGGCAGTATACTGGTGCTCGCCCAGGTAGAGACGTGAAGGAGCCTGGATGCAGATTCTCATCGCTGAAGACAATCCCGTCTCACGCCGTCTCCTCGAAGTGACGCTGCGTAAATGGGGCTATCAGGTTATCGTCTGTGCGGATGGTCAGGCAGCCTGGGACGTTTTACAGCAGCCCGACGCCCCGCAATTGGCCATCCTCGATTGGATGATGCCCCGGATGGATGGATTACAGGTCTGTAAGCATGTGCGCAATCAAGAGCAGCATCCACTGCAACCCTATGTGTACATTATCCTGCTGACAGCCAAGAGCCAGAAAACCGATATGGTGATGGGCTTAGAAGCGGGTGCGGACGATTATCTCACCAAACCGTTCGACGCCCAAGAGTTACGCATGCGTCTCCGGGCCGGGCGACGTATCCTGGATTTATTAGATGAATTGGTCCGCGCCCGCGAGGTCATGCGAGCAGAGGCCTGTAAGGATTCGCTCACCCAGTTGAGTACACGGGCTGCGGTGCTCGAAGTATGCGAACAAGAGCTATGTCGGTCGCGACGGAGCGTCAGCCACGACATGCCCGTGAGTCTTGTGGTCGCTGATCTCGATCATTTCAAGCTGATTAATGATACCTACGGCCATTTGGCAGGCGATGTGGTCCTACGTGAGGTGGCACGCCGTATGCGCGATGCCGTGCGGCCTTATGACAGCATTGGGCGCTATGGGGGAGAAGAATTTTTAGTGGTGCTTCCCAACTGTGATACCACGGGAGCGCGCGCGCTGGGTGAACGTCTCATTGAGGCAGTGCGTCGGGAACCCATCCATTTAGCAGAAGCTGCCGTATCCATCACCCTCAGCGTTGGCCTCGTCACCAGTGGCGTAAGCCAAGAGGTGCAGACACTCATTGCTGCTGCGGATATCGCGTTGTACCGTGCCAAACGTCTTGGGCGTAATCGCGTTGAGGTCGCCACCGCGGCAGACCTCAACACACCCAAGCTTGGGTGAAGGCTTGTCCGCAGCGGCCGGTCATGGGGTATCCGAGATATAGCTCTCGCGGTGTCGCTCCGGTTCGCCTTCCCCCCAGCGGTCCTTACTGGGCCGCCGCTTCCGCCGCGCTTGGCGCGTGGGTTGGCGTTCTTCATGTTGTTGGACGTCAACACGTTCGGTCGAGGGCGTTTCGAGATGCACCCGCATGGTGTCACCAATTGCATGGAAATAGGTATAGGCATCCCCAAAGGCCATGCAGTGCTGGAAGGTCTCGGGCGTCATGCCGATATCGAACGTCTCGCAGACCCCGTTGATCTGGCGTTGGACCGCTCTGGAAGGCGCTGCCGCAGCAAGGATTTGGAGACGTTGGCGTAACAGGGGCACCACGGTCAAGTAGCGTGCCGCAGCCGCAAGACAGGCAGCCGTTGGCGTGGCCGTGGGGTCAGACGCCGGGGTGAGGTCCTGGAGCATCGCCTGTAACACCTTGGCATAGCGTAGCAAGGCGTGGAGATCGGCAAACGCCACAAACAAGATATCGCGATTGAGGCCGAGGCGTTCAGGAAAGATGACAGCAAAATCTGTGCGTCCTTCATACGCGGTATGTGGCCATGGTAAGGCTTCGATCCCATGCACATCGACCACACGCTGCTTGTCCCGCTGATGCTGGGCATAGAGGATCACTTCTGGGTCATCTGGCCGAGGCTCATCACCCATGGCTTGGCTATTGAACGCCAAGTGCACCGTGGTCACTAGCTTCCCGCTGGTGTCGTCGAGATCCGCCGTCTCCTGGATCACCACCCAGGGTGCATCGGCCGCTCCCGGTACCGCGGAGGCCTGGATGGGCACCCCATGCTGTCCGAACAAATGGCAAATACGCTGCCGATAGGCTGTACGCCCTTGTTCCTGCTGCTGCCGTGTTGTCAACATCTGTCGGTGGGCGGTAATCTGCTGCACCAACTCCCCGGCTTCCGCGAGCGTGGGCGCCGCCTGCAATGCTTCCTCCGCATACCGTAAGGCCCGTTCGCTTGCCTGGAGGGCTTCGCTCCCTGTTGGAGCCTGTTGACTCCGGGCATAGTACGCTATCGCTAAATAATACACTTGCCGCGGCTGGGCGTGGAACGTATAGAGGGGCAGTAAGACTTGGAGGGCCTGCTGCCACTCGTGACGCTGCACGGCCACACAGCCATAGAGGGTCAGAATATCCACCAGTTCCAGCACGTACGCGGTCTGCCCAGGCGCTTGCGGCAGCCATGCGAGCACCTGCTCGGGCGTCACAGATGCGAACGAAGTGAACGTCTCGACCTCGGCACACGCCAGGGCAAGCGCCTCGGCCAGCCGCTGATCTGTCGCGGCCGGATCGGCCACTGGGCTGTGGAGAGCCGTGAGCAGCGCGAGACGCTGCTGCGCCCGTTGATCATCCGGCCAGTGCTGCCGGAGGTCGGTGTAGACCGCTCGTGCCTCGTCATAGCGATACAGTCGTGCCAGCAGCTCAGCCTGGCGATGCAGAGCGCTGTGCCGCGTGTCTGGTGTCCCACTGGTGCTGGCCTGGGCGAGGTAGGCCAGTTGCTGTGACGCCGCACTCGTGGTGACGCCGGTGCCGGCCAAGGGCGCGGTCAGGGCCAGGTACGTGGCGTGCCGGAGGGCGTACACGCCTTCTGCCGCCCGCACCTGTTGCTGGTGCTCAGAGCTGAGGGGCATCTTCCGGACGGCGGCCATGGCGTCCTCAAACGCCGTCAACCATTCTGGGAGCTGTGCCTGCTGCTGGGTGGCTTCGAGCAACCGCATCAGGTGGTTGAGCACTTCAAGATGCAGCACATGCGGGGGGACGGCCAGGGCCTGCAAACCGTGCCAGGCGTGCCGCATATGCTGGAGGGCGCTCTCCTGTTGCGCTGGCCTCTGGAGGAGCTGCGCCAGCATATAATGCGCCAGCGGATGCTCCGGCTGATTCTGGAGACAGGCCTGCAAGCTGGCGATGGCACGCGGCAGTCGTTGCAAGCGCATAAACACGAGCGCAGAGAGATAGTGCCCACGTGCGGCGAGCACCGACTCGAACGCCGGGCCTACCGGACGCTGCAAGTCCCCCAGGGCTTCCAAAATGCGTCCGAGCGAGGCGGATTGCAAATCTTCCCAGGCAAAGAGGGTCGGGGTCGATGCCGCGCCCTCGATAGGGGTGAGCAAGGCCACTTCCATGGCTTGGCGCTGACGGCGTGACAACGTCACCTGTTCGAGCAGCGTGGGAATGAGCTCCGTGGCCCCAGGGCATTGACGGAAGAGACCCAGGAGCGCCCCCACCACCTCAGGAGCGTTGGTGGAGAGTTGGCTATAGTGCCGTAGCCAACCGAGGATGCGCTCTGGCACATGGCTATCAAGCGCTTGGGGAGTATTGTGCCACAGCGTGAGCAACTGCAGGACATGCGCCGTGTCCGTGGTGATGTGCGCTGCCGGCGCTGCACTACGCCCCGGACGCTGTTTGCCACTCGGCCGCTTGGCCGGCGCCGGAGAGGCCGCTGCGGTCGTCAAGTGTTGGTCAAGCGTCGCCAGCAGCATCTCAATCCGTTCGACTAAAGCCGTGCCACCCAGTAAAACCACAATCTGGTCGCTCACGGCGGTGTTGGTGAGCTGTAGGCACAGCTGCTGCAGCTCGGTAAGGATCTCCGTATACTGGAGCTGCGGGAGATACCCAGGACGACACAACAGGCGCAGCGCGTCGAAGGTAGGGGCTGGATGCTGCGTCAGTAACCCTGCCAGCCAGGGCAGACCAGCCGTTGCTGGCTCTGGTATAGTCATCACGACTTCTAAGGCCCGTGCCAGCACCGTGGGGGTTTGCCAGGGGAGAGAGCCCGGCGCACCCGCCAAGGCTTGGGCGAGCGTGTTGTTCCCCATATGGGCCCAGAACCAGGCGGCGACACAGAGGATGTGCAGCTCTGGGAAGGCTGGCACCTGGAACCCCTGCGTAAACAGCGCCCGTGCTTGGTCCGCTTGTCCGTGGAGCAGGGCAACGATCCCCTCAGCGACTCGCCCGACCGTACTCTCGGGACACTGGGCTTGGGCGGCTTGTAATCCCGCCGTCAGCTCGGCCAGCGTTCGACTCGGCTCCGCCTGCGCCTGCGCAGTCATCACCTGGCCCCAGCCGCGCTGACACCAGATGACCACGACTTGCTCGGGCGTGGTGGCCACGCGTAAGGCCAAGGTCCACGCCTGGTCAGCCAGGGCGCGTGCCTGAGTCTGGACAAAGAGCCAGGCCAGGCCTTGGAGTAACTGCCCAATCTCACTCTGCGCCACAGCTGACCACGTGGTCAGCGGGAAATCGGCCAACGTTGCCAGGAGGCTTGCCCCGTGCAGCTCCTCATGTTGTTCGCCTTCTGGCCAGACGCCGCTACGTTGGATGACCGCTTTCAGACCCTCTTCGTAACACACCACAGCGGCGTCACGACAACTCAAGCGCTGGAAGGTGAACCCGAGTTCACGATAGAGCATGGCGAGCCATGACGGCTCCCAGGAGGTTCGGGCCTGCAAGGGCGCTTCGAGGGCCGCCTCAAACGGCTCGCCGAGTGTAGCGGGCGGATCTTGCAGCGCGGCAATCCCCGCACGGACGACTGCCGCGGGGCCACGCAGGGTTTCGGAGGCGGTGGCAGCGCGCGTCAGGATCTGCAGGGTCCGGGCGGCCGCGTCCGGCTGTTGCACCATGCGGTACGCCAGGCCGTGAAACAGCGCCATGTTCAGGGCCCCAGCAGGGGTCAGCGGGCGTTGTAATTCGTGAAACGACTGGATAGCCTGCTCGGGACGTTGATAGATAAGATGGATCACACCCTCATAAAAGCGTGCAGAATTGCGCAGATGGTGCAATTGTGTCCGTTGCGTCGCCTGATGTGGAGCCGAGCTGGCAAAATGCTGTCCCAAGGCCAGATCCGCGGACTGCCGGAAGGCGGTCGCCGCTTCCGTAAAGGTCTCTTCAGCGAGATGCGCCAGGCCGAGAAAATGCCACAGATGCAGACGCGTCTCTGGAGTCACCCCGGCGAGTTCGAGGGCCGGTTCAAGGTACTGCTGCCGCGCTTCGGGAGAGCGGTGCAGCTGGACGAGCGCTTCGCCTGCCGCCAACATACAGGCGGCTTGCTCCTGAGGGGTACGACTATGGGGAAGATGGTCCTGCGCCAGCTGTAAGAGCATTGGATAGTCTTGCTGATCGCGGATGGCTTGGCGGGCTTGCTCAAAGAGACGCGTTTTCTCGTCGGGTTCCGTGGCCTGCCGATAAGCATCCCGCCAGGCCCCCGCGGCCGCGTCGTGCTCTTGTAATCCGGCTTGCGCTTGGGCAAGCACTTCCAGCAACGGCAACCGGGTATCGGTGATATCGGTCTCTATAAGTGCACCAGAAGCTAAAGTTTTGGCGGTTTCAAAACGTCCAAGTTGCAGGGCGTGCGTGGCCTGCTCAATGACTGGCTGCATAGATAGGGCGTATCTCCATTACTCTCGCATGGTATGGGAGAGGATAAAAATGTTCCCGGCGTGTCAAGCGCATCGTAAATCTGACCTTGGCATTATAGAAATGAATTGTTTTAATGTCGCTATTATTCTATCTGTTGACCAGAAAGGGTGCCCGTGGAACTCCGTCAACTGCTTGCCTTCAAAGAAGTCGCCGCCCACGCGAGTTTTACTGCAGCGGCTATGCATCTTCATCTCACACAATCAGCGGTCAGTCAACAAATAAAAGTCCTCGAAGATGAGTGTGGCGTCACGTTGTTTGATCGCTCGGGACGTTTTGTGCGTTTAACCAATGCTGGCCAAGTCTTCCTGACCCATGTCGAGCGTATTCTCGCCCAAGTGGATAATGCGCGGATTGAGATGACTGAGATGGCGGGCGGTTCTCGTGGACGGTGTCGCCTGGCCGCGCTGCCGTCGATTGCAGCCTATCTGCTGCCGCGGGCCCTCGCGACGTTTCAACGGCGCTATCCAGGGGTGGAAGTACAACTCAGGGAGTCTGTCCAAGCGCAACTCCTCGAATGGGTGCAGCAGGGTCTTGTAGATTTTGGCATTATTGCGCTGCCTGTGCAAGATCCCCATTTGCAAAGTATCGTCTTGCTGCATGATGAATTTGTACTTGTGGTACCCAAAGACCATGTGCTGGCGACCCGACGGATCGTGCGCTTGGCGGAGTTGTCTGCGGAGCCCTTTGTACTCTATCCACCAGGGGCTGGTGGCCGTGAGCAATTCCTCGAAGCCTGTCGTCAGGTGGGGTTTGAGCCACGCATCTCCTTTGAAAGTGAGGATCGCGAGACTATTTTAGGCCTGGTGGCAGCTGGAGTGGGCATCACGTTTATCCCGCGTTTTATCGCCCGCCATACCCGGGCGGATGGGCCGGTGAGCGTCGAAATCATTGAACCGCGGCTGCGGCGTGAGGTCGGGGTGGTGTGGCACCGCAATCGTTACCTCCCGCAGTCCGCTCGGAATCTGATTGCTTTACTGGAAGACGCCGTCCGCACCCCACTCTAGATCGATTGTTTCCATACGAGCTATCAGCCCGGGTGGCCTTGCCGCGCTACGCGCCGAGGTCAAACCATTGCACACCGCGCGGAATGCCGTATAGTGTTGCCAGAGCATGCCACCCATGATTCACTCAGGAGAGCATCATGCCGAAGAAATCAAAAGCGCGCACCCGTACCCGCGTCGTCCGTCCGCGTGCTCCGTCTGCCCCATCTGCGCCAGCGCCAGCGCCAGCACGCCAGCCCCCAGCGGCACGCTGGCGCCTGAAAGTGGTCTTGGGGGGGGCGATCCTGGCCGCCGTCCTTGGCGTTGGCATTCGCATGCGCTATAACCAGCCTACGACGCTGGCCCTACAGGCCCCGGGCACCGTCGAGAAACATTACATGCGTGGGACCGCCGGTGCCCCCGTGGTGATTAAAGAATTCAGTGACTATACGTGACCACATTGCAAGACGCTCCAGGAACCATTGGAGCGTGCGCTGCAGCATCCTGACGTGCAGGGGCAGGTCCAGCTCGTGGCGTATCCGTATGCGTTGAATGCCATCAGCGAGGTGGCGACGCAGGCAGCCTGGTGCGCTGGTGAGCAAGGCAAGTTTTGGGAGTTCCACGCCATGCTCTATCGGCGTCAAGAACTGTGGCACCGCTTACCGGCACCGCTGGAACGTCTGAGTGATTTTGCCAAGGATGTCAACCTGGATGTGGTGGCCCTCAAGAGCTGCATAGACAGTGGCCGGATGCAGGAGCGCGTCAAAGCGGATAAAGCCGCGGGGCAGCAACTGCGTGTGCAGAATACGCCGACGCTCTTCATTAACGACTATCGCGTCGCGGGGGGGCAATCCGAGGGGGAACTCGTCCGTGTCATTCGTCAGGAGCTGGACCGTGTCCGACGCCCAACCCCATAAGCGCCTGTCATGGTTACGACGCTGGGGCACCTATGCGACCCTGCCATGGCTGGTGGTGCTGTGGCGGGTGCTCATCGGGGGGGTGTTTCTCTTCGCCGGATTTAGCAAAGTGATTCTTCCCCATGCGGAAGTCGTGGCCCACATCCAGCAGTACCAGGTGGTGCCCACCTGGCTGATGCCGCTCGCCGCCACCATGCTGCCCTGGGTGGAAGTCGCCAGTGGCACCGCCCTGTTGGTTGGATGGTATACGACGTGGGCCGCTGGGGTGATTGCGGCGCAACTCGTCAGCTTTATCGGACTGATGGTGGTCGTCCTCGCCGCCGGCATTCCTATTGAAGACTGTGGCTGTTTTGGCAATCTCGGCCTGCCGGAAACGCCACTGCAGGTGCTCATCCGTGACCTGATTATGCTGGCCTTGCTGGGGCCCATTGTCTACCGTCAGCGTGATGTGTTCGGGCTCGATACGCTCAGTGAGGTCTCTACCTCGTCGGCACCACCAACCCGCAGCATGTAGGGGAATGCAGAGGTCAAATACCCCAGGGCTAAAGCCCAGGGCTTGTAGCTGGCTCCGCCAGCGGCAACCGGAGTTGCCGGAGAGGGACCGCCACCAAAGGCACTTTGACACGTGCCCGGTCTCTGATGTTGTTCGCCGCGTTGAAGTCGGCGTTGGTCGTGTATCCACACTGTTGGCAGGAGAAGCGGGCTTGACTCTGTCGATTGGAGCGCTCGACATGGCCGCAACGATTACAGCCCTGACTCGTGTGCTTTGCGTCAACGAGCACGACAGGCACACCTGCAAGGCACGCTTTGTACTCCACAAAGGCACGGAGTTGGGCAAACGCCCAGCCGGCCATTCTGGCGCGTTGCGACTGCCTGAACCGAGACCGCGAGCGGATATGCGTGAGCTCTTCCAACGCGATACCTCGCTGGGTGCCTTTGGCAGACGCCACAATCGTCTTACTAATACAGTGATTCACGTCACGACGGAAGCCCGCTTCTTTGCGGGCCATCCGTTGCAACGCCTGCCGAATCTTCTTGGGGCGTTTCCCGTCCATCTGGGCCACAGTGGCCGCACGCTGCAGTCGTGTCCGGCGTGCCGTGTAACGTGCACGACAGGCTTCGACTCCTGCTCCACTATGGATCGTGCCATCGCTGCTGGTTGCCAAGTTGATCACGCCCAGGTCAACGCCCAGCACGTCTTGCGGAGCAAGCGACGTCTCTTCGGGCATAGCAATGGTGCACAACAAATAGAACACGCCACCGCGCAACACCAGATCGGCCTGGCCTTGGATACGTCCTTGCCGCGCTTGCTGGTATGGGCCACAGGCAAAGGGCACTTCGACCCGTCCCCCTATGGCCCACAGACTCGCACTGTGCAGTCCGTGGAAGCTCAAGACCCGTTGATCGTAACAGATGGCCCCCTCGGCTTTGAACGTGGGGCATACCGTCTTGTCGCGCCGAAAGCACTCGACGGTCTTGGCAATCGCCCGGACGGCAAGCTGAGAAGATAACCCAAAGCGCTCACGGATAGCGTAGTAGGTCAAATGGTGAATCGAGACTTGGCCAAAGACGCCAGCCGCATACCCCGTGGCCGCTGAATAGGTAGCCGCCGCATTGCACAACCGCATGGTCTCACGCAAGACCGCGTGCTGTTCGACAGTCGGGAGGAGTTTGAGTTGTAAGGGCAGTTTCATCGTTAAGGCATAGCATACTTTTATCTCATTGTCAGGCGGAACTTGTCGGTCTTGAGAAAGGCCGAACCTCTTTCCTCCCCATGGCTGAAGCCAGGGGTTTCACGAGGTGTGCGATGAGAGGGCAAGCACTAGCACCGCACGGCGTGCGTACGCGCGATCCCCTCTGGATTGTCGGCGGCGCTTTCCTGGGCCTGCTCTGCCTGAGCACGCTGCTGGAGGCTGACCTACGCTTTTCCAGCCATTTCTATGATCCCACGGCGGCAGCGCCGTGGGTGTTCAAGCACGCCATCCCATGGCGCTGGCTCTACACGTATGGCGAATGGCCGGGCTGGCTACTCGCCCTGGCGGCAGTCACGGTCTGGCTGGGCAGCCGCTGGCGGCGGCCCTGGATAGGCCATCGACGCGCCTGTGCCTTGCTTGTCCTCGCCGTGGCGTTTGGTCCTGGACTGGTGGTCAACGGGGTGGTGAAATCGCTCTGGGGCCGACCGCGGCCGGCTCAGTCCGATGTGTTTGGTGGGCCGCGCCCGTACCGGCAGTGGTGGCAGCCTGGGGCCATGGGCGGTGGCAGAAGTTTACCGTCTGGGCATGCCGCTATGGGGTATATCCTGGTGGTGGGTGTCTATCTTGTCCCCCGGTCGCGTCCCACCTGGCAGCGCTGGCTACCGCTGGGTGGGGCATTGGCCTACGGCAGTCTCTTGGGTGTCACACGGATTGTCCAGGGGGGACATTTTGTCTCCGATGTCTTGTGGTCGGGCGCCTTGATGTGCTTTACGGCCGCCACGCTCCAGATCCTGCTCCAGGTCACGGTGCCAGCAGATGCTCCGGGACAGGCCCCGGTTGTTGAGACCATAATACCCTCGTAATATCATGGAGAAAGAGAGAGTGATGCACCGCTTGTTCTATACCCCATCTGCTCGTGCTGGGCTCACACGACGGCACTTCCTCCGGGTGCTGGGCCTGGCGACGACCACCGCTGCGTGCGGTGTGCCACGCCTGACCCATGCGGCCGAGCCCATCAAAATTGGTACGCTCCTTGACCTCACCGGCGCCCTGGAAGCGTATGGCAAGCCCGTCCAAAGTGGCGCCATCCTCGCCGCCGAACAGCTCAATGCGGCTGGAGGACTGTTGGGCCGTCCGCTGACCCTGGTGCACCGGGATTCGCAGACCGAACCCACGGCGGGGATCGACGCGGCCAAGAAGCTGGTAGAACTCGATAAGGTCGTGGCCATGGTCGGGGCGCTCTCCAGTGGCGTCACCATTCCCGTGGCCACCAGCGTCACCATCCCCAGTGGCATTGTGCTGATCTCGCCCGCCTCTACCTCGCCCCAGCTCACCGACCTGCACGACGATGATACCCTGTTTCGCACCTGTCCCTCCGATGCCTTGCAGGGCAAAGTGAGCGGGCGCCTGGCCAAAACCTTGGGCTTCCAGGCCATGGCCGTCATCTATGTCAACAACCCGTACGGCAGCGGTCTCGCCAAAACCTTTCAGCAGTCCTTCAGTGCTCAGGGTGGTCGCGTCGTGGCCACGGTGGCGTATGAGGAAGGCCGGCCGTCGTACCGTGGCGAGTTAGAGCAAGCGCTCAAGGACAAACCTCAGGCCCTGGCGCTGTTCAGCTATCCGGAAAACGGCGTGACGATTATCCGGCAGGCCCTCGAACTCGGTTTCACCGGCAAGCTGCTCCTGGCCGATGGCATGAAAGCCCCCGAGGTGGTGCAAAACGTCGGTGTGCAGTATCTGCAAGGGACGTATGGCACAACGCCAGGATCACGCGACAGCGGGGCCAAAACGCGTTTTGTCACGGCCTACACGCAGCGTTTTGGCGCTAAGCCACCGAAGCCCTATATTGACACCTGTTACGATGCCATCGCTGTACTTGGCTTGGCCATCCAGCAGGCCAAGAGTAGCGACCCCAAAGCCATGCGCGCCGCCATCCGGCAGGTGGCGAACCCGCCGGGGGACGCGATTGAACCTGGGGAGTTTGAGAAGGCGTTTGCGCTACTCAACAACGGCGCCAAAATCCAGTACCGTGGCGCCTCTGGCGAGGTCGATTTTGACGACCATGGTGATGTCGTGACGCCCATTGAGATTTGGAAAGTCGATGCCAGTGGTGCGATGGTCACGGAACGCCTGGAAGATATGTAACACGCGCCAGCGGTAGGAGGCTAACGCCCGCGCTGCTCCGGCAGCATACCTTGCGGGCGTTTGAGCAAAATACCCTGCAAGACCAACCCGACCAGGATCACCCGCAGATAGCTGGCACGCGTATCGAAGGGTGCAGGCAGATAGCTGGTCAGCACATCGCTCAGGGACCACAAACCCCAGATGACCAGCGCTCCAAGGATGGCCCCACGATTATTGCCACTGCCTCCGGCCATCAGCATGACCCAGACGAGAAACGTCCCCATCAGGGGTTGAAACGTGTCGGGGCTGATAAATTTCACATAGTGGGCATAGACACTCCCGGCCAACCCCATAAGCATCGCTCCGAGGATGAGGGCTTGCATCTTAAATCGGAACACCGTTTTGCCCACACTGGCGGCCACCGTCTCATCCTCACGGATGGCCTTGAGCACGCGTCCCCACGGCGACCGTACGAGGCGCTCGCTGGCCCAGTACGCGCTCAGTACCAGCACCCACAGCAGGCCGAGGTACCACACGTCGTACGAGGCACCCAGCGCCTGTTGCAATGGGCGGGGAATATCACGGATGCCCTGCACGCCATTGGTGAGCCAGGTTTCATTCTTCAAGACCAGACGCAGGGTCTCCGCGAGACTAATCGTCGCAATCGCCAGATAATCCTCGCGTAAGCGCAGGGTCGGCCAGCCGACCAACAGGGCCAGCAGGCCCGACGCGAGCATGGCGCCCAGCATCCCCATGGGAATCGGGAGCCCCAGACCACCGAAGTGCGGTGGGGACGCCGGCACCGTGAGCAGGGCCGAGGTATAGGCCCCCATGGCATAAAAACCTGCCACGCCGACGTTGAACAACCCGGTGTAGCCCCACTGCAGGTTTAACCCCAGACTGAGGAGTGCATACATCCCAGCAAAGATGCCGGTAAACACCACCACCGCCAAGAGGCCAGAGAGTTCCATGGTGCTAGCGTCGAGCCTCACACGTATAGATCTTGCCCTGGACGTCCGTGGTCACGGGGTCGGCGCGATTGATTGCCACGACCAGCAGGACATTGCCCCCACGTTCTGCCGTAGCATTCTTCGCCATGGTCAGCGCGTTCTTTTCCCCCAACGCGGTATAGCGGCCCTCACTCTTCAGCGTACAGTTTTTGACTAACTCGGGATTGTACACCACGTCAATGCGTTCGCTGTGCATCGACGGGCTCACACAGCCGAACAGCATGAGACACCCTATCCCCCCAAGAACCACCAGCCGGAAACGACACATGTCACGTCCCCTTTTCCTAGCCACGTCCCCGCAGACGCGGGTCCAGCACGTCGCGTAGCGCATCACCAAGCACATTAAAGGCAAACACCGCCAGCGTGATGAACACCCCTGGTGCCACCGCCACATGCGGTGCAAACATCAGCAGCGCCAGTGCCTCTGAGAGCATGCCGCCCAGCGTCGGTGTCGGCGGTGGGATGCTCAAGCCCAGGAAGCCTAACGCACTCTCGGTGATGATGGCCACCCCAATAAAGCCCGTGGTCAGGACCAGATACAGCGACACGCAACTCGGGGCAATGTGCCGCCAGATAATCCGCCAATCGCTGCAGCCAATGGCCCGGGCAGCTTCGACAAATTGAATTTCCTTAATGACCATGGCGCTGGCCCGAATCACCCGGGCGCCATAGGGGATGAACGGCACGCCAATGGCGATAATCACCGTGCCCAGGGAGCGGTGTAAGGCGGTGAGCAGGGTGAGCGCCAGGATGATCAGTGGGAACGACATCAGGATATCAATCACGCGCTGGATCAGCGCATCCGTGCGGCCACCCCAATAGCCGCTGATGAGTCCTAACAGCGCGCCAATCAGGGTGCCGACGGTCGAGGCGACCACGCCGACGATCAGGGAAATCCGCGCCCCGTAGAGGATACGGCTGAACACATCGCGCCCAAACTGATCGGCGCCCAGCAGCGTGCCAGACCAGGAGGGCATGGCATATTTTTTGGCGATGCCGATGTCATCGGGCTCATAGGGCGCCAGCAGAGGACCAAAAACACCCGTGAGCACCAAAATGAGGATCAGCACCGAGCCGATAGCGCCCAGCGGCTTGCGCTTGAAGAAGGTCCAGACGGTGGTGAGCGGGGACGTGAGTGTCCGCACGGACGGCAGCAGTCTCGGTGGTTCGACAGTGACATGACTTGTGTGCACAGGGTACCTCTCGCAGGACTCAGGTATAGCGAATGCGCGGGTCGAGCCAACCATAGAGAATGTCCGTACACAGGTTGGCCAGGACAACAAGGCCTGCAAACATAAAAATCATCGTCTGGACGAGCGGATAATCATGGTTAATGACGCCATTGACCAGCAGCGTGCCCCAGCCTTTGAGATTGTACACGCGCTCCGTGACCACCACGCCACCGAGCAAGGCGACAAATTGGAGACTGCCAATGGTCACAATGGGGATCACCACATTGCGCAGCGCGTGCTTGAGGACGACGAGGCGCTCCGGCAAGCCTTTGGCGCGCGCGGTGCGGATGTACTCTTCTACCAGCACATCGAGCAGGGAGGAGCGCGTCATGCGGGCAATAAACGCTACCTGAAAATACCCCAGCGTGGCCGCTGGCCAGAACATTTGCCCCATATTTCCCCAAAAATCCTCAAAGGGGCTGATCCACACCAAGGGCGGGGTCCAGGCAAACAGGCGCACCAGGGTGAGGAGAATCATGATACCGAGCCAGAACACCGGGATGGACAAGCCCGTGACGCTAAACACCCGGCAGACGTAATCGAGCAGGGTATCGTGCCAGATGCCGCTGATCGTGCCGAGGGTGACGCCGAGCACGACGGCCACCGTCATGGTGTAGATGGCCAGATTGACCGTAATCGGCAAGTGCTCAGCGATGAGGGTTTTGACAGGCTTATTGGCGAGAAACAGCGACATGCCGAGATCGCCGCGCACGATGTCCCTGGCCCAGCGGCCATACTGCGTATACCAGGGATCGTTGAGCCCCATCTGCTCGCGCAGTGCCGCAATGCGCTCGGCATTGGCGCCATCGCCGAGTATAGAGACCGCGACATCCCCAGGGATCATCCACATGATGGCAAAGATCAGCCAGGAGACGCCGATGAGCGTGACGACAGCGAGGAGCAAACGACGCACGATGTATTGTTGCATAGGGCACTCACCTGGTATGCGGCAGTTCGGGGAGATCGAGCCAGACACTGTCCAGCCGGGCGTTGATACTACGGATATCTGGCGTAATGGTCCAGCCCTTGACAAAATTCCAGTACATATGATACATATCATACCAATGGAGGATCAGATAGTCGGCGTCCTGCATCGCCAGTGTGTCCATGTCCCACATGACCTTCTTGGATACGGTCTTGGCGTTGATCGTCAAACAGTCGGTCTCAGCAGCAGACATCAAGGTAGATGCGTGGTATCGGTGTGGATTCTACCATACAGACCTTTATGCGGCTTCGCAGTAGCTCCTGTTTTCAACCAGACAACGTTGGCATGGCTCAAAAACCTAGCGCCAAGCATGCGCTGCTGGGAATAAACGGGAGCGACGGAGGAGCGGACGCTATTCCCAGTCAGCTTGATGCCCTTGTGCCGGGCAGTCTCTGGCCCCACCGTCGCCACACTCTGTCAGCCCTCCTGGTGCCCACAGGCGTGGCGCCTGGCACCGAGACTGGAGCGTATGAGGGAGACATTCTAGGCCACATAGCAAAGAATCTCCAGCTCCGCAGCCCCATGGACTGGGGCCAACATCTGCTCCACACGGCTGAACGCACGGTCTGCGATCAGGTATGGCGCATAGTGCGGACACGGAAGGACTGGCAGGTGCTTGCGCATAACGATCGTGTGTTCGCGCACCTTGAATGGCAGATCACTCGTGGGGGGACGCAGGGTCGCACCACAGATCGTACAGTGTATTCCCACGGTCGACGCCGGAAGATCGGGTGTGCTTCCTGCGCACCTCTCTCAAGACCTCGACGCTCCCAGTCGTGCAGGGACGTGTATGCGGGAGGGTCCAGGGCAAGGCGCATCCGTGGCGGCCCGTCCTGCTGCCGGCGCTGTTGGCGGCCCGCCGCACCTTGGGCGACGCTCCCGCCCGCTCGCGGACGGCCTTGGCCCAGCGTTGGGGCATCCCAGAGGCCGCTGGGGCTGGGCTGGTCGGGCCAGCAGCGGCGGACACGTCCCCGTCCGATCCGCCAGCCGCTGTCCCAGACCCCGCCCCCCTTGGAGTCATGACGGCACCGCACGGCGCATCGTCCGTCCCCAAGATCCTGCGGCACCGACGGACGGTTCTCGCGGCAAGCAAAAAGGCCAGACGGTCAAACATGTCCTGCGCAGCTATGCCCTGCTGACCATCCTGTGTCTGCGTGACACCTCTGAGGGCCGCATCCACGCTCCACAGATCGCCGAGGCCACTCCCGCTCCCTTCCCCGCCGGGAGTCGGCTCCGCCACGACCTCGGCTGGCTGGCCTTGGTCTTGCCCCACGTCGCGGTGCTCATATGGCTAAGTCTATACATGTGGTCGTTAAGCGTACACGGATACTCCAGGACATGTTGCCGCTCTTTCTCTGTGAAGCTTCCTTTAGGAGAGCCTCATGATGAGCACAACCTCAGATGCCCTCACATTGTCGCCTCTTGCCCGGGTTAGCTTGATGCATATGGCCTCCTCCCCCCCTGGCAAGCGCGTGCGGTCTCGATGCACCCGTGCCCGGTGCTACCGCCGACGCCGGCACGCCTGGCTTGAGCCTGGGGGCGCTCTGGATCTCTAGCGCCGGAAGGCCTGGATGACCGCGCGTGCTGCCTCAACCCCCATGGGTGGCATGAGGATGGGGAGATCCACCCCAGCAGCGCGGAAGACCTCGAGCTGTTCCTGACAGCGCGTGACAGGCCCCAGCAGGCAGATCGCATCCAGGAGACGGTCGGTTAGCGCGTCCTCGCCCACTCCGCGTTCCATGAGCGCGGCCTCGTCGGCATACCCCATCGCCCGAAAGAGGCGCTGAAAGAACGGGAACGTGGTGAACAGCGCCAGATTTTGGCGTGCCGCGGTGCGCGTGGCCTCCAAATCGTTGCCCACGAAGGTTGGCAGGCCCAGGGTGGCATCGAGGGGGGCCAGGTCGGGCGCTTTGGCACGCCCCCGGGCGGCCCACACCTTACTCTTGGTGACTCGTGCCGCGGACCACAGAAAGGGCATGAGGCCATCGGCCAACTCACCGCCAAGCTCGACCGCGGGCGAGGCCAGCGCCGCCACGTAGACCGGCACGGGGTAGGGCGCGGGCCGCTGTGGGATATGGGTGGCGGGCCCTTCCCCCCGGAGCCAACTGCGCACGGCGGTCACATAGCGGCGCAACGCCGCCTGCGGCTCGGACATGTCGATCCCCAGCGCCTGGTTGACAGGCTGATGGCTGACGCCCAGTCCGAGGATAAAGCGCCCATCGGTGGCGTCGGCAATGCACGCCGCCCCCTGCGCACAGACATAGGGATGCCGCAGATAGATATTGGCAATCCACGTTGCCACTGTGATCCGGGTCGTAGCGGTCCCCATCAGTTGCGCCGTAGCCATCACGTCGTTGTTGGCCTCCGCCGCGCCAATGACATCGAACCCCGCCTCTTCAGCCTGGCGCGCTATCGTTTGGACCTCCCGTGCACTCCAACCCACGCCAGGAATCACCCCTAACCCCAATCGTTCTGCCATGGTCTTCTCCTTTGTGCCTTCCCGCACGGGTAGTGGTGTAGATATGGTCCACATGAGACATAAAAGACGGTGCCCATGAACTGTATGTCTCTAGTATCTGTCATCGTCGAGGTACCACCCCACGCTGGCCCTCTTCTTCATGCGCTTCCCGGGCACCAACCAGGCCACTTACCACCCTGGCGCTGGTCGTACCGGTGGCTCACAGCTAGCGGCCAGTTGCTCCCGCGCGGCATCGAGCTGCGCTCTCACCGGGCTGAGCGCGGCAGCCACCGGTGCTGCATCCGCCTCGGTGACAAAACTGAGACCAGTGAGGCGGGCAAAATCCATCACCCACTGGGCATCCACTGCGCTCAAGGGTGGCGCTGGCGGCAGCTCAAGCGGCGGGAGGGTTCGGGCCGCCAGCGGAGCGCGACGTGTAAACCAGTCCGCGGCCCGTTCGTAGGCATGGCCGATGCGCAGGAGCATGCTTTCATCCCAGGCCCGGCCCACCAATTGCATACTCACTGGCAAGGCCGTGCTGGTAAAGCCACAGGGCACGGCCAGGGCGGGCAAGCCCGTCAGGCTCACCGGGCGCGTCAGACTGCGCACATCAGCCTGGGGTGAGGCGCCGCCAATGGGGTACGCCGCGTAGGCCGTAGTCGGCGTGACAATAGCATCCACGTGTTCCAGGGCCGCTAAAAATTCCGCCGTAATCACCTGGCGCACGCGCTGCGCGGTGACGCGCTCTTCAGCGGTCAGGCACGCCGCGGCGGTGATCTTGTGCAGAAAGGCGGCGGTGTACTCGCGGGAGCGCGTGAAGAAATTCGCGCGGTGGAAGGCAAACGACTCACTGTAGGCGATGCTCCACGACGCTGCGGGGCCGTAGCAGGAATGTGGGAGGTCCACCTCCCGCACGCTGGCACCGAGCTGTTGCATGGCCTCCAGGGCCTGGTGTACGGCGTCTATGACCTCCGGGTCCGCATGTTCAAAGTAGAAGGTACGCGGCACGCCCAGCCGTATGCCCTGCAAATCCTCGCGCAGCGCGGCGTGATAGTCCGGTACGGGCTGCAGCGCGGCGCTGGGATCGCGCGGGTCGGGGCCAGCCATGGCCTGCAACATGAGCGCCGTGTCTGCCACGGTGCGTGTCATGGGTCCGGCGTGGTCCAGACTCCAGCTCAGTGGAATGACTCCGGCCCGGCTGATACGTCCATAGGTGGGTTTGAGCCCGACAATGCCACAGAACGAGGCCGGGTTCCGTATGGAGCCACCGGTATCGCTGCCGGTCGCCATCGGTACCAAATGTGCAGCCAGGGCGGTGCCTGAGCCGGCGCTGGATCCACCGGGGAACATCAGGGTATTCCATGGGTTACGCGCATCGCCGAACACGTCCATGCTGCCCGAGGCGAATTCGATGGTATTGAGCTTGCCCAGGCACACGGCGCCGGCCTGGCGCAAGCGTGCGGCGCTGGCGGAATCGGCGGGGGCGACATACCCCGCCATAATCTTCGAGCCCGCGGTGGTTGGCAGTCCCTGCACATCGTAAATATCTTTGTAAGCGACAGGAATGCCGTGCAATGGCCCGCGATACCCCCCGCCACTGATCTCGATCTCGGCCGCATGCGCCGCGGCCAGGGCCTGTTCAGCACTAACGTGCAGATAGGCAAGTAGGTCGTCGTTCCAGGTATCAATGCGTCGTAACAACGCCTGCACGAGTTCCACGGGTGAGACTTGACGCGCTTTGATCAGCGCCGCCAGCTCAGTGACATTCAGAAAACACAGCTCGTCTGTGGCCATGTTACGCATCTCCTCCACCAGGCGTGTTCAGTAGCGTATTGACTTCCGCCACCTCGGCGGGCGTCAGCGTCCAGGATGCGGCGGTAACATTCTGCATGAGCTGCTCTAGACTCGTGGCGCCGGTAATCACCGAGCACACCGCGGGCTGGGCCATGATCCAGGCTTGCGCCAGTTCGTTCATACCCCGGCCCCGAGCCGCGGCCCAGGCCGTCAACACCTCCAGCCGGTCGTAGTAGGCTGCGGTCATATAACGCTGCACATACGGGCTGCTCTCGCCACGCGACCCGGCGGGCGCGGGCTCACCTCGGCGATATTTACCCGTCAAAAAGCCTCCGGCGAGCGGATAATAGGGCACAAACCCCACGCCATGCGCCTGGCAGCACGGCAACACTTCCTGCTCCACCTGACGGCTGAACAGATGATACTCCGATTGCAGCACGACAAACGTGCTCCAGCCGCGCAGCTCGGCCAGCACGTTGGCATGCGCCAGTTGCCAGGCCGCATAGGCTGACACCCCAATATAGGAAATCTTGCCGGCCCTGATCAGATCATCCAGGGCGCGCAGTGTCTCATCCAGGGGCGTGGTGCTATCCCAGCGGTGCATGTAATAGAGGTCGATGTGCTCATGCTGCAGGCGGCGCAGGCTGGCATCCAGGGCCTGCACGATGTGGTAACGCGAGGCACCACGGTCGTTGGTGCCATCCCCCAGTCGTTGGTGCCATCCCCCATAGGTAAGACACCCTTGGTGCTCACCACAAAGCGGTCCCAGAGGCCTTTGAGTGCATGACCGAGGGTTTCCTCGCAGCGCCCGCGCCCGTAGGTGTTCGAGGCATCAATAAAATTGATACCCAGCTCCTGAGCGGCATCCAGGATAGTGGCTACGGCAGGCGCGGGCAGCTGCTCCGTGCCATAGCGATTCGTGCCCAGGCCGATCACCGAGACGCGCACACCGGCGCGGCCTAACTGGCGGTATTCCATAGGAGAGCATCCTTACAATGGTCGGGCCATCATCATGCGCACTACGCCTCCGGGCTGGCGCTAGGCAAAGCAGCGTGCCACCTGGAGCGTGTCGCCCTCCATCCCATAGTCACGGAAGTCCGAGATGCGGATGCGTTGTCGCAAGCACAGGGCCCGGGCATCCGTGCAGTACCCGCGTGGCACGTAGAGATACATCGCCGCCTGGAGATGCTCCAGGGGGCGCCAACGCCGTGCGGCCGTGTCCAGATCCTGCAGGCTTTCTACGGTTTCCACCATGCCGACCATCTCCACCCGTTGCGACACCGTCCCCACCGCCACCACGTGCGGGTACTGGCCTTTCACCGACCGTTGCAGGGCACACGAGGTGTTGGTGTACACGGTGAAGCGCTGGGGATCAAAGGTCCGTTGGGCTATCCGCATGACCAACTCATCATGGGCTAGGGTCGTTTCTCGCATCGTCTCGCTCATAAGTCATAATCTCCGTCAACAGTGACCTCTCGCCATGGCGTTGGGCAATCGTAGCATACCTGGCCCCCAGTCGCTTCACGGTTCTTTTTGCAAGCCTGAGTTATCTCGGGTATGCTTCCAGCGCTTTTGAGCAAGCCTGATATGCTACAATCCCGTCCCATGATTTTGTCTGGGCACGGACCGGTAGGGGTCGAGGGCAACGGTGTAGGTTTCTTTTCCTAAATGCGGAGGAGTGTGGATGGGACTGGTGGAGTTGCTGTTTACGTTTATCTGCAGTGCGGCAGGCCTGTGGTTTGCCTATTATCTGGCCAAATGGGTTCTGCAACAGGACGATGGCACCCCGGAGATGCGCTCCATTTCCGAGGCGATTCGTGAAGGGGCGGAGGCGTTCCTGTCGCGGCAATACACAACCATTGGGTGGCTGACGATTCCGGTCACGATTATCATTTTTCTGCTGTACTACATGCGCTCCAGCTCAGGTCAGGAGCATATTTCCACCACGCAGCTCGCCTTCTATGTGGCGGGTTCCTTCATCTTCGGCGCCATTTGCTCTGGCATTGCTGGGTATATCGGCATGTGGGTGGCCATCCGGGCCAACATCCGCACTGCGTCCGCCTCACGCACCAGTTTGAATCTGGGCCTACAGATTGCCCTGCGTGGCGGCGCCGTCTCCGGCTTATCGGTCGTGGTCATGAGCCTGGTGGGTGTCGGTGGGCTGTTCATTCTGCTGCGCATCTTTGGTATCGCTGTGCAGCAAATTCCCTTCCTCATCGTTGGATACGGTTTTGGGGCCAGCTTTGTGGCGCTGTTTGCCCAACTGGGCGGCGGCATTTACACCAAGGCGGCGGATGTGGGTGCCGACCTCGTCGGCAAAGTCGAGGCGGGCATTCCAGAAGATGACCCCCGCAACCCGGCGGTTATTGCCGACCTGGTGGGGGACAACGTCGGCGACTGTGCCGGCCGTGGCGCGGATCTGTTTGAATCCACCGCCGCCGAAAACATCGGCGCCATGATTCTCGGCGTCGGGCTCTTCCCCTATTTCGGCCTCAAAGGCGTGCTCTTTCCCCTCGTGGTACGGGCCTTCGGCGTGCTGGCGTCCATGGCGGGCATTTGGATCGTGCACACCGAGGAAGATGCCGATCCCATGCAGGCGCTCAACAAGGGCTATTATCTCACCACGCTGCTCACCGCGGTCGGGTTTGGGATTGGATGCTTCTGGCTCCTCGGCACAGACAAAGCCCCGCACGCCTGGTTCTATTTCTGGCTCTGCGGCTTGATTGGGCTGGCCACGGCCATGGCCTTTGTGTACATCACGCAGTATTACACGGAATATAAATACCGCCCGGTGCGCTCGATTGCCGAGGCCTCCCAAACTGGCCCAGCGACCAATATTATTGCGGGGATGGCGGTAGGGATGGAATCGACCGCGCTGCCCGTCCTGGTGATCTCCGCGGCGATTATTGCCTCCTATGCCCTGGGCAACGCCAGTGGCGTGCCTGGCGCCGGGCTGTTCGGCACCGCCGTGGCCACCATGGGTATGCTGGGTACTGCGGCCTATATTTTGGCCATGGACACCTTTGGGCCGATTGCCGACAATGCTGGCGGCATTATCGAGATGAGTCAGCAACCGGAAGCAATCCGCCACAAGACGGACCGCCTTGATGCCGTCGGCAATACCACCAAAGCCCTCACCAAGGGCTATGCCATCGGCAGTGCGGCGTTGGCGGCGTTCTTGCTGTTTGCCGCCTACATGGATGAAGTACGGGCGTATGGCTTCCACCTGACAGCGGTAGATATTTCCAAGCCGCAGGTGTTTGTCGGGGGCCTGCTGGGCGCCATGCTGGTCTTTCTGTTTGCCTCCATGGCGACGCGTGCGGTGGGCACGGCGGCCTATTACGTCATTAATGAAGTGCGGCGGCAATTTCGCGAGCACCCTGGCATTCTGCAAGGGATTGAGAAGCCGGACTATCGCCAGTGTGTGGACATTGTGACTGCCGGGGCCTTGAAACAGATGGTGTTGCCGGGGCTGCTCATCATCGGCATGCCGATTGTCGTGGGGCTGGTGTTCAAACAGATGGGGATTGGCGCGGAAGCCGTCGCCGCCTTTCTCATGGTCGGCACCATTGCCGGGATTCTCATGGCGACCGTGCTCAATAATAGCGGTGGCGCCTGGGACAATGCCAAGAAATACATCGAATCGGGTGCATTTATGATTGGCGGTGTCGTGATGGGCAAAGGCTCAGAGACCCACAAGGCCGCGGTGGTGGGCGATACGGTCGGTGATCCGTTTAAGGACACGGCTGGTCCGTCCCTGCATGTCGTTATCAAACTGTTGAGTACGATTACCCTGGTACTGGCACCGCTGTTTCTCTAAGTGGAGAGACCGCTACGTGCGGCTGGGCGTCGCGCTGCTTCAGGAACGTGACGTCCGGATCCCAGGCCGTTGACGTATGGTCTTTGCCGTACAGAGGGAGTTTCTATGGCCGTCTCTTGGTGGAATCTTCTGGTTGGTAGCCCTCTCCCCACCTCAGACCAGAGCCATCAGCGTCTCTCGAAAACCAAAGCGTTGGCGATTTTCTCCTCAGACGCGCTGTCCTCCGTGGCCTACGCCACGGAGGAAATTCTGCTCGTGCTGGTGCTGGCGGGGACGGCCGCCTTGCATTTATCCATGCCCATTGCCCTCATCATCACCGGACTGCTGGTCATCGTGGCCATCTCGTATTATCAGACCATCCATGGCTATCCTTCGGGGGGAGGGGCGTATATTGTGGCGCATGAGAACCTCGGCGTCTGGCCAGGACTCGTCGCCGCGGCAGCGCTATTGATTGACTATGTGTTGACGGTCGCGGTGAGCATCACTGCCGGGATTCTGGCGGTGATTTCTGCCCTGCCAGTTTTGATCCCCTGGCGTGTGCATTTATGCTTGCTCGCGATCGCGCTGATTGTCTGGGGCAATCTGCGTGGAGTCCGCGAGTCTGGCACGCTGTTTGCCATCCCCACCTACGTCTTTCTCGCGTTGTTCCTGTTGCTCATTACTACAGGCGTGCTGCAGTGGGGACTGGGGTCTCTCACCCCATTGGCGCCGCTGGCCCTGCCGCATGGCGGGGGAGGGGTCAGTGCCTTGACCACCCTGCTGGTGCTGCGGGCCTTTGCCTCCGGGTGTACCGCCATGACGGGGGTGGAGGCTATCAGCAATGGGGTGCCGGCCTTTGAGCGCCCCGAGTCCGACAACGCCGGGAAAACCCTCGGAGCCATGGCGATCCTGCTGGGAGTGATGTTCCTCGGCGTGACGTTTCTGGCCCACACTCTTGGCGTCGTCCCGGTAGAAAACGAGAGCGTGGTGTCGCAGATTGCGCGCCAGGTGTTCGGCACCGGGACGCTGTATCTGGTCTTGCAAGCGGCGACAGCGCTCATTCTTGTCCTGGCGGCGAACACCGCTTTTGCTGACTTCCCGCGCTTGTCGTCGATCCTGGCCCGTGATGGCTATGCCCCACGTCAGTTAGCCAATCTGGGCGACCGGCTGGTGTTTTCAAATGGCATTGCCGCCCTGGCCATTCTGGCTGCCATACTCGTGATCATCTTCAATGGCCAGACCCACGGGCTCATCCCGCTCTACGCAGTGGGGGTGTTCCTGTCTTTCACCCTGTCGCAAGCCGGGATGGTGCGACACTGGCAGAAAAGCCAGGCGCGTGGCTGGCGCCTCAAGGCGGCCGTCAATGGCGTTGGGGCGGTGGCGACAGGTGGCGTGCTGCTGGTCGTCATTGACAGTAAGGTCACGCAAGGGGCGTGGATCATTCTGTTGCTCATTCCGGCACTGGTGGTGCTGTTCCGGGCCGTGCATCAGCACTATGTGGGCATGCGTGAACAAGTCTTCTTTCGTGATGGGGAGGTAGGCGAGTGGCGGCATTTTGGGGCCACCACGTCGCATAAAGTGGTGCTGCCCCTGGCGAGTCTGAACCGCGCCGCCCTGGCGGCATTACAATTTTCGCGCTCCTTATCGGCAGATGTCACGGCAGTCATGGTGGATGTCGACGCCGCGGCGACGGCGCGTCTGCAACACGAGTGGGAGGTGTGGGGCATCGACATCCCGCTGGTGGTGCTGGAGTCGCCCTATCGTTCCGTGGTCCGTCCACTGCTCGAGTATCTGGAAGCCACAGACAGGCGCGAGCCGGAGCGTGGTCCGGCGATGGTCATTTTGCCCGAGATTGTGCCAGCGCGTTGGTGGCAGAATTTGTTGCATAATCAGACGACCTTGCTGTTGAAGGCCGTTTTCCTGTTTCGGCAGCGGCACCACGAGGCCACACGGGTGGTCATCAACGTGCCCTACCATTTACGGGATTAAGGGTAGAGATATGAGGACACCGCAGCACGTCTCCCATGGCCTCGGGCGTCACGTGGCCTTTCTGAGGAGTCCCCTGGGCCGCTGGCTGTTCCGCGGCGGCGAACTCGATACCCAGCATCCGACGCATACGACTCATCCGTGGTATCTGGTTCTCTGGCTTACCGGGGTGGATTACTTTTCGACGCTAGGGTATCAGCCCGGCATTGCGCTCCTCGCTGCGGGCGCCTTATCGCCCATTGCCACCGTCCTGTTGGTGGTGGTGACGCTGTGCGGCGCTTTGCCCATTTATGCGCAAGTCGCCAAGCGTTCCTATGCCGGGCAAGGTTCCATTGCCATGTTGGAAAATCTGTTGGGAGGCTGGAGCAGTAAAGTGTTCGTGCTCATCCTCCTCGGCTTTGCGGCGACCGATTTCGTCATCACCATCACGCTCTCGGCAGCAGACGCGTCGCAGCATGCCATTGAGAATCCGTTGCTCCACCACCTCCTCGCGGGCTGGAAGATGCCCATCACCATGGGCCTTATAGCGTTGCTCACCATCGTGTTTCTCAAAGGCTTTAGCGAGGCCCTCGGGGTCGCGGCGGTCATCGCCATTCCGTATCTCTTGCTCAATATCGTGGTCCTGGGGCGCGGCTTTTTAGAAATTGTGCAGCATCCGGCAGTGCTGGCAACCTGGCAGGCGGCGTTATGGAAAGGCCATACCAACTGGGGTGGGGTGCTGCTGGCGGCGGCGGTCATCTTTCCCAAACTGGCGCTGGGCCTCAGCGGCTTTGAAACAGGGGTCTCGGTCATGTCCCTGGTCTCCGGCGGCCCAGAGGAGGATCATCATGCGGAGGCGTTGGCCAAGGCTGGCCAGCCGCCGTATGGGCGTATCTATGCCACCCGGTCTTTACTCACGGCGGCAGCATTGATCATGAGTGTGTTACTGATTGCGTCCAGCATCGTCACCACCCTCCTCGTGCCTGAGGAGCAATACCGCGCCGGTGGTGATGCCTCGGGACGTGCCCTGGCCTATCTCGCCCATTTGTACCTCGGCAGCACGTTTGGCACGGTGTACGACATCGCGACGATCCTCATTCTGTGGTTTGCCGGCGCCTCGGCTATGGCGGGGCTCCTGAGCCTGATCCCACGCTACTTGCCACGCTTTGGCATGGCGCCGCGCTGGGTCGGGTTTCGGCGTCCGTTGGTCCTCGTGCTGTTTCTGATTTGTCTACTGGTGACCTGGATTTTTAAGGCAGACGTCGAAGCGCAAGGCGGCGCCTATGCCACGGGCGTGCTGGCCCTCATGCTCTCGGCGGCCGTGGCGGTGGCCATTGCCTTACACCGCGAGGAGTCCGCCGCCCCGCCTGCGGCCAAACCTGCCACACGGCTCAGTTGGTACTTTTGGGGTGTCAGCCTGATTTTTGCCTTCACGTTTATTGAAAACGTCCTGGGACGACCCGACGGGGTGTACATTGCCAGCGCGTTTATTTTCTGCGTGCTCGCGGTGAGTGCCGTCAGCCGGTATCAACGCGCCACGGAGTTGCGCGTGGCGGAGTACCAATTCGCCAATGAGACGTCGCGCACGCTCTGGCAGCAGATTCGCGGCAAAAAAGTCAATCTCGTGCCGCTGCGCCTGGCCACCCCCGAGCACCGCGCTGCGAAGGGGGAGAAGATTCGCTCCTTCTACCAGGTGGAGGGACCACTGGCCTTTATCCATGTCAACCTGCTCGACAATCGCAGTGAATTCAGGACCTCGTTGAACATTCACGTGTCCTGCGAAGGCGACAACTACATTATCGAAGTGTCCGGGGCGACGGCTATTGCCAACACCATTGCGTATATTAGCGAATTGCTCAAACCCCTGAAGATTTTTCTCGGCTTGACCCGGCTCAACCTGATGACGCAGTCGTTCAATTTCCTCATCTGGGGCGAGGGGGAAACGGGACTCATGGTCTACAAGATCTTGCTGCGCTACTGGGACTGGACTCCAGGCGAGGATACACGCCCGCTTATCTTCCTCATTAGTGAGTAACCTGGCCGGGAGGCGTGGACCGTGATCCCACCATATATGACATGACTGGAGCGCAAGGATGACGCAACTGCTGGACATTTTCCTGCATCTTGATGTGTATTTGAGTGTCATCATTCAGCAGTATGGCATGTGGACGTACCTGCTGCTCTTTCTGGTGGTCTTCCTCGAAACCGGGGTCGTGGTAACGCCATTTTTACCGGGGGATTCCCTGCTGTTTGCCGCCGGAGCGTTTGCCGCCAAGGGTGACCTGGACGTGGGATGGCTCTTTGCCCTGCTCTTTGTCGCCGCCGTTCTTGGGGATACCTTAAATTACCATATTGGCTATGCGATTGGTCCGCGAGCTTTTCAAGGACAAAACCGTTTGTTCAAACGTGAGCATCTGGAGCGGACACATCAATTCTATGCACGCCATGGTGGCAAAACCGTCGTCATCGCCCGCTTCATGCCCATTGTGCGGACGTTTGCCCCGTTTGTGGCTGGGATTGGCCGCATGGCTTATGGCAGCTTTGTGTTCTACAACATCATGGGTGGACTTTTATGGACTCTCTTGTTCATTTTCGGTGGGTATTATTTTGGCAATCTCCCAATTGTGAAGCGCAATTTTACGCTAGTGATCCTGGCGATCATTATTCTTTCCATCCTTCCCCCAGTCCTTGAAGTGCTCCAGAGCTATCGGCGCAAAGCTCGTGCTGTCCTGACGCCTCCACCCGCAGAGTAAAGGTGCTTGACAAGGCTTTTCCCTGTGGCGTACTATGCGCCCGACTTGCAGCGTACGGTGCTGTTGAGTCTGGCTAGGCTTCCGCTCGACTCGTGCGCCATATGAGGAAGCCACGCGTTGTGCGTACTCCACAGGTGTTGCCTCAGAGAGATTCGTATTGATGTCAGCATGCAAGACTTTCTGGATCGCTGTGCTCTGTCTCGGGCTTGGGCTGTTTGTTAGTCAGGCGCGGAGCCAAAATCTCTCTATCTTTCCCCAAGAAAAAATTCTGCTGGTGGGAGGAGAGTTTCGTCTCCGTAGTGTCACGAGTAATATCGCGACCTCCAGTCTGTTGGGAGGGGGCGAAAGCGGTGGATTTCCAACCCAGAACGGTGACACGAAGTCATTTTTTGATACACGTTTACGTCTGTATTGGGATTTTCGCCCTAGTGACCTCATCCGGGTACATTATCGGATGGAGATCGGCGATGTGCGTTTTGGTGGTGGCACGGAAAGCGGCAGCGATGTCACTGGCAATCTGATCCCCGTCCTCGGGCAGGGGTCCGGCGGTGGGGTGGGCGCGGATGGCGTCAATGTCGAAACGAAAAACCTGTTTATTGAAGTCGCCATGCCTTTTGTGCCGGGGCTGAGTTTCCGCGGCGGCATCTTTGGCTATGGTGATCGCTACGATTTCAACATCATTGCCGACGACTTCGCGGGCTTTCAGTTACTCTACAACCGTGGTGATGTGTCCGCCCATTTTGTCTACCTCAAATTCTTTGAGGGCGCCACCCGGGACAATGCCAATGACAGTCATTGGTTTGGCATTGATGGGCAATTGCAAATCAATGCCGCCACGCGGGCCGCTGCGACATTTTATTATTGGCTCGATCAAGAACACCGTGGCACCCTTGGATTCAAACCGTTTCAGTACTGGCTTGGTGGCGAAGTCACTTCACGTCTGACCTCGGGTCTTGGGCCTGTCCAAGTCAAGGGCTACGCCATTTATAATCATGGTGAGGGCTTTTTTGGACGGCGTCATGGGAAGAATAGCGGCGTGAATGTCAGTCTGTCGGGTGATCTCTCCCTCCCCTTCGGGACGGTCGGGTTGCAGACGCAATACATTACCGGTGCACGCGGCAGTAAGGTCCAGCTTGAGGGCGGCGGCAAGGATGGCAAACATATCGGTTCCTGGGTAAGTTATTTCAACACGATGTATCAGGGACCAGAGATTATCTCGCTGGGTTCGATCATTGATACCGGCGACGGTTTTGGCAGCAAGTGGGGCACGGGCAATGGTTTTTATAATGGCGACTTGAATGGGCGTTTGCTGATCATTGCGCGCAGTGCATTTCCGGTACACCCCGATGTCAGTTTACACGTGGTGGGTACCTATGACCGGGCTGCGGTTGCGAATGCCAACGGTGAGAGCCATCGCGGTTTTGAAATGGATGTCTGGGCCCAGTGGAATATCTTCCCCAAGCTGTGGTTCCGCTTCGGTGGGGGCTATTACATTACGGGCGACTGGTGGAAGAACAATTCCGATGCCTCCTTTGATGGACGGCGTCCTGGGGTGTCACGCCCCGATAATATCTGGCAATTTGGCACACGGCTGCAATATGATTTTGGTTAAACGACGCGCCTGGCCTGCCGCCGTGGTACTGCTCTGTTTCAGCTGGCTGGTGTGGGATGCCGTGTGGAGTAGCGCGCAGAGCCGCCCATCCTTGCCCGTAGGAACCCGGTACGGCCCGACCACGCCAGGAGGCTACTATGTGCGTGTCGCTCCGCGGGCGGTCACGATATCCCATACGCAACGGCCGGACGTGACGGTGGCTGTTGAGACGGCGGATGGACAACCCGTGGATGAGGTGCTCGTGACTTTTCTGCCATCCGAAGGCCTGTTCACGACGGCGAGTAGCCGCACGCGCGGCGGGACCGTGGTGGGCACCTTCACGGCGGCGGCAGGCAGCAGCCACCCGCATACGGCCTCACTGGTGGCCAGCGTGGAAGACGTGGATATTACGATCTTTATTGATATCGTTCCGGCAGTGCTTGGACGCTAGCCGTGCGATCCATTGATCCCCTGAGCATTTGAGCCCCTTGGCATGCAACGTTTGCTGTTCGGCGTGTGGAGTGCATTGCTAACGCTGTGCTGGCTGGCCCCATCGGCGATGGGCCAGAGCGAGCGTTTATTCTTGGTGGGTGGGAACTACCGCCTGCAAACGACCTTCCATAACATGCAGGACGGTTTCTTCGGCGCCCCACCGGCCAGTGGCGCGAAGGAATCGCAGGCTTTTCTGGATACACGTCTGCGCCTGTATGTCGATATTCGCCCGCATCCTTTTGTGTTGATTAACTATAAGATGGAAGTCGGGGATGTGACCTTCGGCGCGGCCAATCCTCCCATCTCCGATGCGGATGGTCGGCGTCTGCCTAACGTGGGACGGGGTTCCGGCGGTGCCCCTGGGTCTGATGGGGTGAACATTGAGACGAAGAACGCGTATATTGATCTGCAGACGCCCTGGGTGCCTGGACTCTCCTTCCGTGGCGGCATTCTTGGGTGGGGAGATCAGTTTGACTGGACGATTATGGCCACCGATTACACGGGGCTGCAACTGACGTACCAGCGTCAAGCACTGTGGACACAGTTTACCTTCTTAAAATTCGTCGAGGGCAGTATTCGCACCACCGCCGATGACTCAAATTGGTACGCTCTCGATACACGCCTCGGGTTATCGGCGCACACGTCCTTAACTGGAAGCGTGTATATGTGGGATGATAACGATAACGACAATCCCCGCACGGGACAGAGCGCGTATCAACTCTATGCCGGTCTCAAATTACACACCGTGCTGTTCGCGAAAGGCCTCGTGGAAATTTCTGGTGTCTACAATACTGGACAAGAATACCTTGGGCAAAATACCCGGAGCGCTCCCAATGGCCTGACGCGTCGTGGTCTGGCCGGTTCCAGTAACCACGGTTTTATGGCCAATGTCCATGTGGATTATCCCATTGGTAAGCACTGGGTGGGAGCAACCTTCCAATATATCTCGGGCGAACGGGGTAGCCGTCTGGGGCTCGATGGCAGTGGCAAAGATGTCCATGCTTTTCTCAGCCTGTTCAACTCACAGTACAGCGGTTTTGGCGGGTCGCGCTATACCGAAGGCGGTGGGCTGGAGCTTATCACGCTCGGGCCGCTCAATGATTCCACCGCTGGTTTGAATAACGTCTCAGTGTCCCCCTACTTTGGCGGCGGGTATAATGGACGGATCCTGGCGGTCGCCCGCGCCAAATTTTATGCGACGCCAGTGCTCTTCGTGCATGTGGCCGCAGGCCTCGACCGAGCGGCACGGCCCAATGCCAATGGTGACAGCAACCGAGGGGTGGAGTTGTCCACCTACCTCCATTGGGATATTTTCCCGAAGCTCTGGCTGCGGGCTGGTGGAGCCTATATGCTGACCATGGACTGGTGGAAGAACAATGCCGATGTACAACTGCAAGGCTTTCCGGACCCGTTGGGCTTGCGCAGCAGTGACCCAAGTAACATCTTTCAATTGATGCTGCGTCTGCAATATAACTTTGGCTAGACTATGTTACGCTCAGAAATCCCCCGTGGTACGCGTGTGTTGCTGCCGGTGATGGCGGCCAAAAAACGACGTCTGGAAGAGTTGCTTCTCGCAGTATTCTTTCGCTGGGGCTTTCAGGAAGTCGTCCTGCCCACCTTTGAGTACATGGACGTGCTCACGTTGGGTCTCGGTGAGGCCTTCAAAGAGCGCATGTTTAAGCTCGAGGAGCGGCAGACGGGTCGGATGTTGTCCTTACGCCCGGATGTCACCACCCAGATTGCCAAACTCTCTGCCACCTTGCTCGCCGGGCAACCCCGCCCGCTCCGTTTCTGTTATGTCGCCAATGTGTTCCGGCACAATGAGTCGCAGACCCGTAACCTGCAGGAGCTCTACCAAACGGGTGTCGAACTCATCGGCTTGGACTCCCCCGAAGCCGACGCCGAGATGATCGCCATTGCCGTGGAGTGTATGCAGGAAGTCGGGTTACACGATTTTCGTCTGGCCGTGAGCCAATTGGAGTTCTGCCGCAGCATTCTGGCGGAGACCGGGTTGCGGGACGAGGAGCGTGAGGACATTCAGGCGGCGCTCCAGAAAAAAGACACGTCCACCTTGGAAACCCTCGTCACCCAGTACGACCTCAGCCGTCACGATCGCGATATGCTGCTGACCATTCCCTCGCTGTTTGGTAAAACCGAGGTACTGCAGCGGGCCGCGCAGCTGAGTCAGAGTCCAGCCGCCCAGGCAGCGCTTGAGAATCTGGCGCAGGTGTACGATATACTGAAGGCCTATGGCCTGGAGGATCGGGTGCTCATTGATCTCAGTGACATCCGGGGGTTGCATTACTACACGGGGATTACCTTTGAGGGTTTTACCTCGAACTTAGGCTATCGGGTGTGCAGCGGTGGCCGCTACGATCATCTGCTGGGCTGTTACGGCCCGAGCGACCCGGCCACAGGTTTTGCTGTGGATCTGGAGGCGCTGATCGAGGCCATCGAACATGCCAATCCGCTTCCCGCCCAGAGTGGGGCGGATTGTCTGCTGATGGATTTCCGCAAGGACAAACGCGAAGCCCTGCGCATCAGCCGCGAATTGCGCCGACGCGGGCATCGTGTGGCGCGGGACATCATTGTGCGCGATTTACAAGGTTCGCTCGACTATGCCAGACACACAGGCATGCGCTATGGTATCCTTATGGGCTTGCCTCCCCTCACCGATGACGAAGCCGTGCTGCATGATGTGGTGGCGGGGACGGCACAGCACCTTGCCCTCGCGGATATTGTCGAGTACGTCGACGCCGCGCTGAAGCGCACCGCACCAACCGTCAAGTTGTAGAAGGGAGACGCCATTATGGCCGTGGTGGCCGTTGTAGGCCTGCAATGGGGTGATGAAGGCAAAGGGAAGATCGTTGACCTACTCACGCCACGGGTGCACATGGTCATTCGTTGTCAAGGCGGCGCGAATGCCGGCCATACGATTGTCGTGGGTGAAGACAAATATGTGTTTCACCAGATCCCCTCTGGCGTGCTCCATCCCACGACGCGTTGTGTGGTCGGGGCTGGCGTGGTGATTGATCCTGGGGCCATGGTGGGAGAAATCCAAGACCTCCTGAGGCGCGGGGTGGAGTTGCGCGGGCGCTTCTTCATCAGCCCGAAAGCCCATGTCACGCTGCCCTATCATCGTTTGCTCGACGAAGGCCGCGAGGCCCGGCGTGGCGTGAATCGCATCGGGACGACTGGTCGTGGCATCGGGCCGACCTATACCGACAAGGCGGCGCGTTGTGGCCTGCGGATGCAGCAACTCATCCAACCGGCGACGTTTCGTACGGCGGTGCAAGCCAACTTGGACGAAAACAATTTTCTGCTCGAACATTTTTTTCATCTGCCCACCGTGCATCTTGACGAAGTCTGTGCAGAATATGCCGACTACGGAGAGTTTTTGCGCGATTTTGTGCAGGACACGGACAGCCTCGTACGCCAAGCGGTGCAGCGCGGTGAGCATATCCTTCTCGAAGGGGCCCAGGCCTCGCTGCTGGATCTGGATCATGGCACGTATCCCTATGTCACCTCTTCGAATACCAATACCAGCGGTTTGTGCGCCGGTTCCGGGATTGCGCCGTCGCGGGTGACGCATGTCCTGGGCGTCGCCAAAGTCTACGCCACGCGGGTGGGGATGGGGCCTTTTCCCACTGAACTCCACGACGACATTGGGCAGATTATCCAGGAGCGCGGTCAGGAAGTGGGCGCCACCACGGGCCGGGTGCGGCGCTGTGGGTGGTTGGATGCGGTGAGCTTGCGCTACAGTATCTGGCATAGTGGCGTGACGAGTCTCGCCCTTACCAAGCTGGATGTGCTCGATCCACTGCCCGAACTGGCCTTGTGCACGGGGTATCGCTACAAAGGGGAGATGCTCCGTGAGATGCCCAGTGATGCGGCGGTGCTGCAGCAGGTAGAACCGCTGTACGAAGCCCTCCCCGGCTGGCAACAGAGCACCGTGGGCATGACGGAGTACCAGGCATTGCCCGATGCGGCGAAACGCTATCTCGATCACATTGCGCAAGCGGTGGACTGTGAAGTGTCGCTCATCTCCACGGGCTATGGCCGTGACCATGCCGTGCTACAAGGAACGATTTTCTAGGTGTGCATCTTGACACACAGAGTTGGAGTTGTTAGAGTTCGACTCCACTTTGCTTCTACGCCTTTGATGTTGCTGGGCCTGTAGCTCAGTTGGTTAGAGCGCACGCCTGAT
>SXGT01935097.1_pt1 | contig 48281 bp, 39 predicted proteins | sample 3176221 | NCBI WGS metagenome assembly SXGT01 (sample SAMN11356862, study PRJNA531348) | freshwater metagenome | isolation source: freshwater sample F1-120 | place: China: Fuxian Lake, Yuxi | collected 2017-12-25 | reverse complement strand
AGCATGTCGATCTTCTCGAGCTGGCTCTGCGCGCCAAATTCCGCCGTCATCACATACATCGGCACATCGACCAGCGGCACAATCGCCGCGTCGCCCTGCCCGATTCCCGCCGTCTCGACGACGATCAAGTCAAAGCCTGCCGCCTGCACCACCCGAATAGCATCGGTCAGCGCGGCGCTGATTTCTTTGCCGCCCGCGCGCGTTGCCAGCGATCGCATGTATACGCGCTCGCGTCCCAACGAATTCATCCGAATGCGATCGCCGAGCAGCGCGCCGCCCGTCTTCCGTCGCGAGGGATCAACCGACAACACCGCAACGTTCTTGTCCGAAAAGTCATTCAAGAAGCGCGTGATCAGTTCATCGACCAGCGAACTCTTCCCCGCGCCGCCGGTCCCCGTGATGCCGAGCACAGGCGCCTTCGCCGCGCGACCTGCGAGCGGAATCTCCAACTGCCGCAGCACGTCTTCTTTGATCTCGCCCTGCGCTTCTTCGACGGCCGTAATGAACTGCGCAACCGCGAGATGATTCTTCGCGGTCAAGTTCTCGATGTGTTCGATCGCCGCCTTCAGGTTCTTCGGCGCATCGATCAGGCGCAGCATCTCGTTGATCATGCCTTGTAAGCCCATCTTGCGCCCGTCCTCCGGCGAGAAAATCCGCGCAACGCCGTAGGCCTCCAGCTCGCGAATCTCGCGCGGCACAATCGTCCCGCCGCCCCCCGCGAATACCTTGATGTGCCCCGCGCCAAGCTGCCGCAGCCGGTCCACCATGAATCTAAAGAACTCCATATGGCCGCCCTGGTAACTCGACACCGCAATCGCGTTCGCATCCTCCTGCACCGCCGCCTTCACGACGTCCTCGACCGAACGGTTGTGCCCCAGATGAATCACCTCCGCGCCCGACGCCTGCAGGATACGCCGCATGATGTTGAGCGACGCATCGTGCCCGTCGAACAACGACGTCGCCGTAACAATCCGCACATGATGTTTCGGCGTGTAAATCGCCGTCTCTGGCGCAACCGTGCTCATCGATTCATTCCTCTCTCAATCGTTCAAACCAATTGTAACGCTCTTTTTCCTAACCACAATCCAATATCAAGCCACCCACTTGTCATTGCGAGCGAAAGCGAAGCAATCTCTGCCCGCGATCCATCGCCCTATCGCAAAACTTCCGCACCAAATCCCGCGAACCTACAAATCTCACGAAACGCGTCAACCCGTAATCTCGCCCAAAATCAGGCTCGTCTGTTCCTTCGTATACTCCGCCAGCGAAAACCGGTCTCGCAACGCCCACCGCCGCAGCGCCCACATATGCCCCATCACGACAATATTGTGCGCCATCAACTCCAGCGCCCGCGCATCCTCAAACTGGTAACTCCCCTCCGCCACCCCGCGCTCCAAAATCTCCGCAAACAATCCCGCGATGCGCGCCTCGTTCCGCAGCACATACCCTTGCGACTCCCGCGCCAGCGACGCCGTCTCTCTATAAATCAGCAGAATCGAATCCTGCATCTCGTCACACACTTCGAAGTAACCGCGAATCGCCGACTCAAGTTCCGCTTTGGACTGCGGCAGCTTGCTGCCGCTTTCACCAAGCGAAGCTCGCTTCGCGGCCTCACTACGAAACTCGCCTCCCCGCTTCGACTTCGCCAGCCGCTCCTCCATCTCCCGATGGATCGCCTCACACACCAGATACAGCACGTCTTCCTTCGTCTTGATATATTCGTACAACGACCCGATCGAAACTCCCGCCTCCCGCGCAATCTCCCGCGTCGTCGTCTGGTGATACCCCTTCCGGATAAACAGCCCCACCGCCGCGCGCACCAACTCCGCACGCCGCTCTTCCACCAACGACGAGTCCTTCACCAGCGTCGGAATGTCCCGCCGCTGACCCTGCTCCACCCTCGCCGCTGCTGATTTCCTGGCCATACCACCTCCGACTGAGCGCTCGTTCATAAATTTACCAGTTTTCGACTTTTACTGCAAGCCCTATTTAGTCTAGGTCCAAGTTAAAAGAGCTTGACAACCGAAAAGCGTCATGTTAATATCTACAAATCCTATATACTTTATAGGATTCTCCTCCGGACTACCGGCGAGATTAGCCGCTTCAGGTTCGAGGAGATTTCATATGCCGCATCCCTACCCCGCTCCGGCGCCGGTCTCGTTTATTAGCGCCGCCCGGCGATGTAGTCGACACTGGCTCGCCGTCCACTCGTCGTCCAATTCCAGTGCGCACACGGAGTATCAACACATGCCAGTTCCTATCGAAATTCAATTGCCGGATGCCCTGCTCCCGCCAGTACACGCGGACATTATCGTAACGATTGTCCAAGTCAAGCGACCGGGAACCGAAAAGACCACAGACGACGCGGTGGGACATCAGTTGCGTCGTCATCTGTTCAGTTTCGTTGGCTTGCTAGTTTCGTTACCGCTGCTCTGACCCACGCGACCGGCCCACACGCCGGAGCAAATCACCCAATTCACGTTGCAATCGTTCCGACCGGAACCCCGGAGGCGCACAAATCCAAAAAACCAAGGAACACACTCATGAACCCGCTATTCGAAGATCTTGTCGAAGCCCAAGCGCCGAAAGATGATCGCCTGGCCGAAATCTCCAATGCCGAATTCCCGCCCTCACTCGAATTCCCGAACGTCGTCGCGGTGGGGCATGCCCCGCTCGCGTATGGCTCCAGCGGACCCGTGTCGTGGCACGCGGCAATCGCGCAGCGGAGACGCTCCGCATCAAACGTGCTCCCCTTCACCAAGAAAGGCTTCACGCTGATCGAATTGCTCGTCGTGATCGCCATCATCGGGATCCTCGCCGCTATTCTCCTCCCGGCGCTCGCCCGCGCACGCGAGGCGGCCCGCCGCAGCTCGTGCCAGAACAACCTCAAGCAGATCGGCCTGGCGTTCAAGATGTACGCCAGCGAATCGAACGGTGAACTCTTCCCGCCGTACCAGCACCGCAGCTCGTGGAACGTCCTGAAGACCGGTTACGACCGTGACTACACGGCGTATTTGAAAGGGGGCTACACGAATCCCGCCACCTTTCCGAATCCGAGTGGCACAGGCGGCGGCTTCGAATTCACCTTCGACGGCAACGCAGTTTTTCCGGAATATCTCCCGGACTGGAACGTCCTACTTTGCCCCTCTGATCAAGGCGCGCACTCCGCGATCAACGTCGAGCATCGCTGGAATGACCAGGACAATATTGACAACATCGATCCCTACGCCTTCACGGCCGAGTCGTACGTTTATTACAACTGGGCCTTCAACGGCGAACCGGGAAGAGACTATCTCGCTACGGGAGCGGATCCGAACGACGCGTCCGCAACGCCGACGACCTTCTTCGGCCTCATCGACCCCGGCTTCCTGAACGCGCTGGTGACCGCCGTCTTCACGCAGGTCGGAACGGGCCCGAGTAAGAACGTGTACGACAATGACCTCGAGTACACCAACGGCGCAGGCGAGGACACCACGCTCTTCCGCCTCCGCGAAGGCATCGAGCGCGCCTTCATCACGGATATCAACAACCCCGGCGCGTCGGCCGAAGCCCAGAGCACGATCCTGGTGGAGACCGACATCCTCAGTGTGAACATCGTCGACTACAACCACGTCCCCGGCGGAGCAAACATCCTCTATCTGGATGGCCACGTAGGCTTCAAAAAGTATCCCTCAGACTTCCCCGCCACCCGCGTGTTCGCACATCTCGTGGCCGCATTCCAGTAACAAAATTCTCCATCCCGGCCGGCCTCTTCGACCCAGGCCGGCCGGGAGATATCACGACGGTGGAGCAGCGACTCGCAGCGCTGACTCCACCGTCGCTTTTTCCCCGGAACCGAGGCTATCGGACAGGAAATGCGCATGGGCCGGTGTACAGACACGGGCAAAGCACAACCGAAGTTCCGTATGAACGCCCGGGAACAAGTATTCAGGGGGATTAGTCCAATGAATCCGCTATTCAAAAGTCTGCTAGAGGCACACGCCCTCGCCGAAGTGCACGCGCCCTATCATCCAGACTTCAACTACACGACAGCCCCTGCCTACGCAACTCAACTGGCCCCTCACATAACCGCGGCCATAAACCGGCTAGCGCTCGCGACGGATGGGCGGGGTGGGTTCGAAAAGAATTAGGTCGAAAAAATAGCGCAACCGGTTCTGCTTCACATTCCTTCTCGCGGGAAATCCTTGGAATCCGAAGGGTGTGCCAGAGACGTCGTGCAGATTCTGCGACCTCTTCTGGGTCGACAAATGGAATTTCCACGTTCCGGGGTATTGCTATGCTCAACCCCCGGCGAATACTTGGCGACTCTTCGAGTTGCTCGAACGCACCCATTGGCGCAAGACTTCAATGGAACGAATGCAAAAATTCCCAAACTCCTCATCCCCGAAGTGCGCATAGGATCCCGTATAGCTAAGCAGCCCACAGGGCGGCTGCGCGGCGTTGCATTTAGGCACGAAAAAACGGATTTCACGCAATGAACCCACTATTCGAGAAGCTACTCCAGGCGCAGGCACGCGCGGAACGCGGGAACGCATTCCAGCAGGAATTCGAATACAGGGTCACGACAATCCAAGGCGTAACCCGCGAGCCGCACGCGGACGACGCCGCATCGACGATCTGGGCCACGCCGGAGCTGTGCCCGGCGCGCTAGTCGTTCGGGTCTGGGGCCCTCGTATCGGCCAAGCCCGCCTCGTTTGAATCGGAGGCTTGATGCTCCGCCTCCCACGCGCGTACCCGCGCCACGATCTCGGGATTCGCTGCACCCTTTTTCTGAAGCGGGAGGAATCCCTCGCGCCGGCAAAATTCCCATTCCGCTTTCGCGAACGCAGTGCGCGCCGACGGATCGGGCGGTACGCGCGTCTCGAACGGCAGCACCCACGGCTTCACACCGATGGTGCGCGGCATCGTGGCAAGGTCCACGGCAGGATTAACGGCAATCTGCCACGCGCGCCCGTGGACGGACTGACGCACATGGGCGAACACCGACACCTTCCTGCGGCCTTCGCGGCGCCGCGCGCGCGAGAGGCGCTGCGCAATTTGATGAAGCGCGTCTGGAGAACCGAGCTGGCCCATCTGGAATTTGCTGAGCACTTCGGACGCTTCGACCTTCCACGTCTCCCGTGTATCATTGTCAACGACGACGAAGCGCGCCTGCGTAGAATCGACCCTCAGCATCATGTTCCACGAAAAAACCAGCAGATCGGGCTGTTCCAGCGGATGTCCCGGATGCATAAATGGCCGGCACGGCAACGCCACCTGGATTGCCACATATACGGCGAGCAGCACGGCCAATGCCTTCTGTGTGTGCTGATTCGGTCCAGGGGCCTGGGGCGCAGCGATCGGTGCCTTACTACCGCGTAGCTTCGCAACGATGCGGCGCGGGTATTCCGGCGGAAAGAACAGCAGTGTCGCGCCAATCATGAACCACGGAAACACGTCGATGTCCCACAACAGCGCGTTCATCAAGTGAAATAGCAGCACGACGACGAATGCCGCAACGCGCGTCCTGCGCCAGAGCAACGCCGGGACGATCGCCAGATCAAACAGAAGGCCGCCCCACGCAAACGCCATGACTAGCGGCTCCTCGAAGAACCATCGCCCAAGGAAAGGATGCTCGAAGGCCTTTGTATGCAGCATCATGCGGATCGGCTCACCCTGCAGCCAATCGGGATTGAGCTTACGAATCCCACCGAAGAGGTATACAACGCTAATTTGGAACCGGAGTATGTACAAGCACCACGCGGGAATCGTCTCCAAGCGGATTCCCGGCCGCAGCCAAACATCCACCGACGCAGTCCGGTTGAGCGGCATCAGCAGGAACAAGAATCCAAGCAGGCAGATCAAATAATCATGATTCTGGTACGGCGTGAAATCGACGAAGAACACGTATGACCACGAAAGGAAAAACGCGGTGCACGCCCAGCGATAAGTCAGCCCGATCGCGATCAGAAACCCGGATACACCGGAGATGGCAAGTACGACGCGAAACGCCGCAGGCGAGGGATCGGGTAACCAGCCGAGCAGTGGGTACTTAAAACGAATCGTCTGCGCGAGATAGAGCCGGTCGAAATCTCCGGACACAAACAACCGCACGGCCAGCGTCGCTATCAGCGCGCCGAAAATGATCCGCAGCACGACGAGCGACGACGAGTCCACCGGCCGGTAGAGCCAATCGAGTACACCTTGGCGTGGCTGATGCGGGCCGGCACCACGGATGGATGTTTGCTTCCGAGACACCGGGAAAACCTTTTCGGAATAGTACTGCCCTAGATCCTAAGTCCGAAAGGGGGATCGCATTCAAACTGGACAAGTCTTTCCGGCCCGCTAGTCGTTCGGATCGGGGTCCTTCGCCCGCGCGAGATTCTCAACGCTGCCATCCTCTTGGATCATCAGCGAAACGTACTTCCCGCTGCCGTGCTCCGGCAGAATGCTCTGGATAATCGCGTACTCGATCTTCCACGGCGCGGTCCACTGTATCTCGGCAGATTCGGTCGCGGGATAGGTGTTGCCGGCGTAGAGTTTCCAGCGCGACTTCCGCCCCTCTTTCTCCAGGCGATAGGTCCAGCACCGGCCGTCCGGCCCCGGCGCATGCGCCTCGACCGCCTTGCCCTTCTCTAGCCGGATCAGCGCCGGCACATTCGGGAATTCCGTCTTCCACATGCCCGGCCCGGTCGACGTCTGCAGCGTGAGCTGGAACTGCCCGCGCACAAATACCGTGTCCACCGGATACTGACCCGCCCAATCCTGCACCGGCTTCAGCCCCGGCCCCGCCCACGCCATCGGTCCGGTCCACAACTCCACCCCCGGCACCGGCAGCATATTTGGCACCGCTGCACCGGAATCACCACTCTTCGCTTTCGACTTCGCCATGTCCCTATCTCCAACACCACGAAGTAGTTATATCAAATCACGCACGGCACACCTTGTTTCGCAAACCTATATGGAAGGGGCGTCCAGCCGCTTGACCCTTGTCTCGCAACGGCTACCTCCCTCAGTGCAACAGACCGCGCATCTATATAGGGAGAGTAACGGGAAGGGAGATATACGACCTGTTCTTCTCTGTGTTCCTCTGTGCCTCTGTGGTTAAATGCTCTTAATTCCCGGAGGTCACTCATGCCCATATACAAATATCTCCTGCTCGACGACCCCGCCCCCTTCATACGCCGCATCACGCTCAATCGCCCGGAGAAGCGAAACGCACTCTGCAACCCCCTCCGCGGTGAACTCTTCAACGCGCTCGAAGCCGCCGATCGCGACGATTCGATCCGAGTAACGATCTTGCGCGGTGTAGGAAAAGACTTCTGCGCAGGCTACGATCTCTCCGCCGACAACACCGCCGATCAGCCCTATCACACCGCCGCCGGCCTCGGCCAGTGGCCGCGTCACGTCGTCGAAGGTCTTTTCCGCATCTGGGATCTCACAAAACCCGTCATCGCACAGGTCCACGGCCACTGTCTCGCAGGCGGCACGGAACTCGCCACCGCCTGCGACATCGTTTACGTTGCCGTCGACGCGAAAATCGGCTATCCCGTTACGCGCATCATCAGCCCGCCCGACGCGCAAGTCTTCCCCTGGCTGATCGGCATGCGCCGCGCGCAGGAAATGATGCTCACCGGCGACGCAATCAGCGGAATCGAAGCCGCGCAATGGGGCTTCGCCACGCGCGCATTCCCCGCCGCCGAACTCGAAGCTGCCACCCTCGCGATCGCCGAGCGCGTCGCGAAAGTCCCCTCCGAAGTCCAGCAATTCAACAAGCGGAGCACCCACCGCGCGATGGAACTCATGGGTATGCGAAACGCACTGCGCGCCGGCACCGAACTACAGGCCCTCGCAGCCCAAACCCCCACCGCCCAAGCCTACTTCGCAAACGCCAGAGAAAATCTCACCCGCGCTCTCACCGAACGCGACAAACAGTTTGGCGACTACCGGACCGAAGGCAACAAGAAGGACAAGCAATAGACAGGATTTACAGGATGAACAAGATGGAGTTGTAGCAGTCAATCTTGTGAATCATGTTAATCCTGTCTAGAAAGGGATTCAGACCCGCGCCTTCGGAAGATACGCCATCGCAGCCTCGGCAACGGTCTCGGGGGTAATCTGCGTCATGCATCGGTGATCCGTCGAGCACGTGGGCTTCTGACAAGGCCCGCAATCGACATCAACCCGCAACACACGCCCGGTCTCATACGGCCCTTCTGTGTACACCGGCCGCGTCGGCCCCATCACACACACCGCCGGCACGCCCATCGCAATCGCCACATGCCGCGGCCCGGAGTCATTGCACACCAGCAGTTGCATCAGCGACACCGTCGCCTTCAGCGTATCGACGGTCGGATGCCCTTCGTCGCAGCAGATCAACTCACGCTTCGCCAGCTTCCGGATCGCGTCTCGCGTGTCTTCCTCGCCAGGACCCGTCAGCAGCACGCACTGCGCGCCGGTCTCCGATAGCCGATCTGCCACCGCCGCGAAGCGCTCCACCGGCCATCGCTTGCTCGGCCCAAACGCTGCACCCGGCGCGATGCCCACGAAAGGCCCTTCGCCAACCAGATGCTCCTTCACCCGCGCCACGGCCATTGGATCGGCATTCAGCTCCATGCCGAATCCGTCATACTCACAACCCAGCGGCGCGAGTAGATCCAGATACTCCCAAACCATGTACACCGGCTCGATCCGCCCCCTCACCACGTGCGGCGCCACTTTGTCCGTCAGCAACCATGTTCGCGAGTTCCGCGCATACCCCAGCACGCGCCGCGCGCCACACATCCGCGCCTGCGCCGCCGCCCGCAACGAATGCGGGAACACAACCGCCAGATCGCGTGCCGCTCCGCGCATGCGTAACGCATGCCGCGCCATCGCCACCGGACCCGGCTGTTTGGGCAACACGAAGGTCTCATGTATATAGGGCAGTCCCTTGAGGAGATCGACGATGGGCCCGCGGCCCGCAATCGCGATTCGCGCTTTCGGAAACTTTCGGTGCAGAGTGCGCAAGGCCGGCGTACACATTGCCGCATCGCCCAACCAGTTGGGCACGAGCGCGAGGATGTGCTCCAACTCAATGCGTTCAATGGACACCACAACGCCCCCGATCAGAATTCCGGCCAGGAATCCCGGTCACCCTTCGCCACGCGCTGCCCCAATTCCTCCGCGAACCCGTCCTTCGCGAAGGTGTCGCGAAAAAGATGCTCGCGCTCGCGTAAATGCTCGCGGACTACGTCAAAAAAATCCACCGTTGCCCGCGCGATCACCACGAGGAAAAATACAAAATACAGACTCAGAAAAAACGCGAATTGCCGCGCATCTTCGAGCACATAGACGAACTGCACTCCCAAAATGAGGATCGCCAGCATCGCAAACAACAGGAACAGGCTGACGGGCCTCCGAGGACGCCATTCCCGCAAGCCTCGAAGCAAGTACCCACCCAACGAGTCCGGCCCGCGCTCCGCTCGATGCTGATCACCCATTGGCCAGCCTCCTTGGCAAATATGATCGTAACAAGACTGACTAATATATGGAAGGCATAGGCGGCCAAGAGCCTCTAAAATGGCATTCGAGCGGGAGAAACTCTTGCCGAGGCTTTGCCAATCTGCGAAATTCTAAGGTACATTTCCATATAGAGGCAATGCCATATCGTGCCTTTGTCATAAAACATTGGCATAAAAAGAGTTACAGAGAGATCTCGGTATCCCGATAGACAAGTCTTGCGGGGTCTGAGGCCTTCTGGGTTGACCGGGGGAAGGGGGATCGTCGCCGTACCCGCCTTGTTTTGGCTGGGGACCGGGGGCGCGCGTTGCGACATGACACTGCTACCTAAAAAGGTCGAAGGCAAGATTTTCGTGCTCGTGCTGATCATCAGCGTGAGCATGTGCCTGTTGGCCTCGCGACTCATCTCAATGTCGCAGGAGCAACTCGTCCTGTCGACCAACCGGGCACGCCTCGCCGCTCGCACTGATAAGGCGCGCGACGTAATCGCACAGTCCATCGCAGCCCGCGAAACCCATGCGCGCGCCGCCCATGAACGTATTCTGACTGCATTAAAAAACACCGATACCATGAATGCACCCACTGGCGCCCGTCCGCTCGACGTGTTGCGCATCACCGGCGCCTCGCGTGATATTTGGAGCGATGCCACGCGCATACGTGTCGCCGCAGCAGCCGATGTAATGACCTCTATTCGCTCCCTCATCGTCTCGGACTTTCCGCATTACTTCGTCGCCTTGTCCAGTCAAGGAGTCACGCTCCATCTCGATGCCGGCCCTGAGTCTCTACACAATATTTCCCGGCTTCGGCCAATCGACGCGATGCTCGCCGGCGCGGCTGCCAATCCGAGCCGCGGTCCGGTATGGATTACCCAGGACTTGAGCGAAGATGATTCGGGCCTATGGACTCGAGTCCTGTTTCCTCTCTATCACGGCAACGAGTTTCTTGGCGTCACCGGCGCGGACTTGCCGATGGATTCGCTCCTGCAGACTGCAGGCGTCTCGGACGATTCGGGCTTTGGTACCTTGCTCGTCTACTCGTCAACCGGAAAAGCACTCGCCGGTAAAGGTTTGCTCGGAAAAAATGCGCTCCGGACACAAATCATGTCCGACAATCTGGATTCCGTCGACACGAAACCCGAATCTACGTCCCATATTCTCGATGAAGACGGTGCCAAACTTTACGCATCCATAACCACAGTGCCGCGCCTCGGCTGGCGAATCGCCGCTGTGGCCAGTGCGAAAGCCGTCTTCGAACAACTGAATATGCTCAAACTACGGCTGGCCATCGCCGCATTCGCACTCGCCATGGTCCTAGTGCTTCTCCTCCGCGCCAGTTTCCGCCAACTCTTCGTCAAACGCGTCCAAGTCCTCGAAAAAGCTACACGCGCGTTTGCGCAGCATGGCATCGCGAATTTCCCTCGCCTGGGAGATGATGAAATCGGCAGCCTCGGACATGCCTTCGAAGAAATGGTCGACTCGCTGTCAAATCGCGAATCTGAATTGACCATCCGAAACCAGCAGCTCAAGAACGAAATTTCTGGACGCCTCAGCGCCGTGGAATCGCTTCGCGAAAGCGAACGCAAGTTCCGGACGCTTTTCGACAAATCCTCCGATGGCGTGCTTGTGTTTGACGGTGAACGTTTCATCGACTGCAACGAAGCCGCGATCGAACTGCTTGAATGTGAATCCAAGTCCGCATTTCTCACGACACCGCCTGCCAAGTTCCACCCGCGCTATCAGCCCGACGGGCGCCACTCAAGCACGGCCGAGTCGGAAATGATCGCCATCGCCAAACGGAAGGGGGAACATCGCTACGAGTGGGTCCTGCGCACGTTGCGCGGCCGGGAATTCTGGGTCGAAGTCGTCTTGACCCTCATTCCCTATGGCGGCCGTGACGTGCTCTATACCGTCTGGCGTGACATCACCGCGCGCAAACTGGAAGAAGACGAACGTATCCGCCTCGCCAGCGCCCTCGAGCAGGCCGCGGAAGTCATCGTCGTGACCGATAAGGCCGGCGTCATCCAGTACGTCAACCCTTCCTTCGAGCGAGTCACGCAATTTTCGCGCGAAGAAAGTCTTGGCCGTCACAACGACCTTATCCGTGCCGAAAACCAAGACGCGGCCGTGTCCTCAGAACTGCGCAACGCGATCCGCACCGGTAAGGTCTGGAAAGGCCGCATCGCCAATTCCCGCAAGGACGGCACGCTCTACCAGTCTGAAACGACCATCTCGCCCGTCCGCGACGCGACCGGCGCCATCCGAAACTACGTGATCGTCTCCTACGACGTGACCAAAGAAGCCACGCTCGAGGCACAGCTCATTCAGGCCCAAAAAATGGAGGCGATCGGTGAACTTGCCTCAGGAATCGCTCACGAAATCAATACACCGACGCAATACATCGGCGACAACATTCGCTTCTTCCAGGAATCGTTCAAGAATCTTCTGAGCCTCATCAAGGAATTCGAGTCCTTGACGGAGGAACTCAAGCAGAACAAGACGACTGCAGCCCGGGCCATCGCGATCGAAAGACTTGCCCAAACTATCGACCTTGACTATCTCAAAGAAGAGATTCCTACGGCGATCCAGCAGTCGCTCGAAGGAAACACACGCGTGGCTGAAATAGTGCGCGCGATGAAGGAATTCGCGCATCCCGGAATCGAGGAAAAAGCTGGTTACGACATCAATCACGGGATTCAGAACACCATCGCCGTTGCGCGTAACGAGTGGAAGTATGTCGCAGACATTCAACTCGACCTGGATTCACGCCTGCCGGAAGTCCCATGCCTGCCGGGTTCATTCAATCAGGTTGTACTCAACATCATCGTGAATGCGGCGCATGCCATCGCGGATGTTGTCGACGGTGGCGCCAAAGGAAAAGGAACGATCGCGATCTCTACGCGCACTGCGGACGGATGGGCTGAGGTGCGCATCTCCGACACAGGAACGGGAATACCGGAAGCTATCCGAAAGAAGATATTCGACCCCTTCTTCACTACCAAACGGGCCGGTAAAGGCACCGGCCAGGGCCTCGCGCTCGCCCATGCCGTCATCGTCGATAAACATGCCGGAACCATCGAAGTGGAATCAGAGATCGGCAAGGGAACGACGTTCATCATTCGTCTCCCCCTTGCAGATACTCAGCTTGTTGCAGAAGAAGTCGAACTGGCGGGTGCAACCGCTCATGGGTGAATCGATGCTGACAGTCGAACAACATGAAGCCGAACCGAGCGCGGTGGATACGAGGAAGCGGGTGCTCTTCGTAGACGACGAGCCGAACTTTCTGAACGGCATCCGCCGCATGCTTCGCGGATATCGCGACACCTGGCAGATGGACTTTGCCGGCGGAGTCGATGAAGCGGTCTCCATGGCCCAAGAAGGCGATTACGACGCTATAGTCTCCGACGTCAACATGCCGGGCAAGTCCGGTCTCGATCTACTTGCCGCCATTAACGCGAACGAGCGCACCCGAAACGTCCCCATCATCATTCTGACCGGGAACGCAGAATCTGACCTCAAGCGCCGTGCACTCGATCTGGGCGCGACCGACCTATTGAACAAACCCGTCGGCCAAGAGGACCTTGTCGCGCGCCTGCGCAGCGTCCTGCGGCTCAAGTCCTACCAGGATCAAATCCTCAATCAGAATGAACTGCTCGAACAACGCGTCCGCGAACGCACGGCCGACCTCGAGCGTGCCCGCCGGGACATCATCTGGAGGCTCGCAAAAGCCGGCGAGTTCTGCGATGAAGAAACCGGCGATCACGTGATCCGCGTCGCCTGTTGCAGCCGCGCGCTCGCCGTCCGCGTGGGTCTCTCCGATTCCGAAGTGCAGCCTATTTTCCTCACCAGTCCGCTGCATGATCTCGGAAAAATCGGCATTCCCGATCGAATTCTACTGAAAAACGGACCGCTTACTGAAGATGAACGCGCAATCATGGAGCGGCATTGCGAGATTGGCGCGTCAATTCTTCAGCAGCAGCCTAAACGAATCATGGCTTTCCTCGACGAATCCTTAGACGCTGAGGAGAGCGATCCGGACACGCTGCGCGCAACGGCGATCCGCATCATTATGACCCATCACGAAAAATTTGACGGATCTGGATACCCCAAGCATCTCAAAGGCGATGCGATTCCGATGTGCGGCCAGATCGTCGCTATTGCCGACGTGTACGACGCCCTGCGCTCCGAGCGGCCCTACAAACGAGCGTATTCCGTTGATGAAACCATGGAACACATGCGGCATGGCCGCGGCTCCCATTTCTCACCCGAGGTCTACGACGCTTTTACAGCGATCGCTGGCGATTTCGAAACCATCCGACAGCGATTCGCAGAGTGAGGACGCTATGAGTGAACGACGAAAACGGCGCATCATCTTCGTGGACGACGACGAAAATGTCGGCCAGGCGCTCCGCCGCATGCTCCGGCCCATGCGCAATCAATGGGAAATGGAGTTCTCCACCAGCGGCCAGGATGCGCTCGAACGCATGGCGCAGACGCCCTTCGACATTGTCGTATCCGACATGCACATGCCCACGATGCACGGCGCCGATTTGCTCGCCGAGATCATGGACAAGTTCCCGGAAACGATTCGCTTTGCGCTCTCGGGATCGCCCGGGAGCGATACGCTGGTGCGCACCGCCTCGATCGTGCATCAGTTCCTCGTAAAACCTTTCGAGCCCATGCTGCTGATCCAACTGATCACGCGCGCATTCGCGCTACGCGATCAACTTGAAAAAAGCGGCATCAAAAAGCTCCTGCTCGAAATGGGCGGCGTCCCCTCCGTGCCGACGCTCTACCGCGAAATCGTGCAGGAAATGCAGAGCCCAAAACCCTCTGTCGAGCGAGTCGCCGCCATCATCGAGCACGACGCCGGCATGAGCGCGAAGGTCCTTCAAATCGTCAACTCGGGAACCTACGGCCTCAAGCAGCATGTATCTAACGTCGTCGCCGCGGCAAAGCTGCTCGGCCTGAGCAACATTCGTAACCTCGTCCTCGCGGCGGAGGCCTTCCAGCCCGCGGAGGAAGGAAAGTTTCCCGCCAACTTCGCGATAGACGATCTCTGGGACCACAGTTTGCGCGTTGCGTCTTACGCCAAGAAAATCGTCTTGCTCGAAGGTCATGATCAGAAGACCTCCGACGATGCTTTCACGGCCGGACTCCTGCATGACATCGGCCAAATCGTTCTGGCGACGCAACGACCCGAAAAATTTGGCGAAGCACTCACTCTCGCGCAGACCAAGGGCGAACTGCTCATCGACGCAGAGAAGGCAATCTTCGGCGCGACCCATGCCGAGGTGGGCGGATACCTGCTCGAACTATGGGGCCTGCCCGACCCCATCACCGAAGCAATCACGTTCCACATCATCCCACAAGGATGTTCCGAGGATGAGTTCTGCATCGCTACGGCCCTGCATGTCGCGAACTACTTTGCAGAGGATCGTGACGAGGAAGGCGTCCACGTCACCAGCGCACTCGACACGATCCACCTCGAGCGCATCGGCCTTCAGAACCGGGTCGAAGAATGGTACGACCGCTGCCACGACGAAGCCGAAGGCCTAAGCGCCTTGGATGCCCTCTAAAACGCGGGCATAGACCGCTCGATCGGCATCCGAAAACAATACGAACCGCACAAGCTCTACCGTCGAAGCTCGCGCAAGACCGTCGATAACCGTCTCAATCGCGATCCGGCTGGCCTCTTCTATCGGATATCCATACACACCACAGCTTATCGCCGGAAATGCAACACTGGCGATCCTCAATTCTTCGGCGAGTTCCACACACCGGCGATAACAAGAAGCGAGCAACGCGGCTTCATCCTGTTTACCTCCGCGATACACAGGGCCGACGGCGTGAAGCACATATTTGGCATTCAGCACTCCAGCCGTCGTAACAACAGCGCCGCCGGTAGGACATCCACCGATCTGCCGGCAAGCCTCCATGATTGCCGAGCCGCCCGCCCGGTGAATCGCGCCATCCACTCCGCCCCCGCCGCGCAATCCGTCGTTGGCGGCGTTCACTATCGCATCGACTCGTTCATGGGTGATGTCGCCTCGCAGGACCTGCATCCGCCGACCATTCACGCTGCGTTCCACGACACTCACGCCGCTGGTGAATCCGTCTGAAATGCCGCCGCAAACACGGCCTCAACAATATTCTCCACCGCAGCAGGCCGTGCGAGGCCGTGTGCCGCTTCGCTCATTTTTTTCAAGCGATCGCGCGACGACAGCAATCCGCGTATCTCGCGCGCCAGCCGATCGGCAGTGCACTCAGCATCGAGTAGGACCACGGCCGCACCAGCCTTCTCGAATGCGCGCGCATTCGTCTCTTGATGGTTGTCCGTTGCATGCGGATACGGCACGAGAATGGACGGCTTGCCCAGCGCCGCGATCTCTGCCGTGCTCGACGCCCCGGCCCGGCTCACGATCAGCGACGCCGCCGCACACGCCGCCGCCATATCATCGATGAATCCCGTCACGCGTGTCGGCGCCACGGCATCCATCGCGGCCTTTCGCGCGGCCTCAAGGCCCGTCTTGCCGGTCATCCACAGGAACTGCGCCTCGCGCGGACCAAGCTGTGTAATCACGCCCGCTAACGCTTCATTCAACGTGCGCGACCCCTGGCTCCCGCCCACCACCAACACCAGCGGCAGGTCTGGGTCCATCTCAATGCGTTCAAATGCATCTTCTAGGATCGGCGGCGAAATGAATCCCACCCGCACAGGATTTCCGACAACCATCGCGATGTCCGCGGGATAGTTCCCGGCCGTATTCGGAAAACTCAGCAGTAACCGGGTCGCACGCGAACCGAGCAGCCGGTTCGCCATGCCGAGATGAGTATTCTGTTCATGCAGCAGCGTCGGAATACCCAGGCGCTGCGCTACCCACACCAGCGGCACCGAAACATATCCCCCCACGCCAAGCACGGCCTGCGGCCGAAAACGCCGCACGTGAAGATAGGCCTGAAAAACTCCAAGCGCGAGGAGGAACACCGCCCGCAGACGACTGATCAGTCCCGCACGCGGCCATCCCCGCACCGACACCGCGCGAAAAGGAATCGACAGCCGCGAGCACACCCGCTCCTCAATACTGTCGCGGCATCCGACCCACTGAACCTCAAGCGAAGGGTCACGTTTCTGGAGTTCTTCGAAGATGGCGACGGCCGGAGAAGTATGTCCCGCGGTGCCACCGCCCGTGATCATCAGCCGCATGTGATTTCCGGTGCCGGTTGGCTCGTGTCGGCCTTAGGCCGCCGCAACGGCCGTCAGTCGCCGCCGCGGAGCTTCGGCCTGCATGCCTACGCTCAACACGATGCCCATCATCCCCAGGAACACGATCATCGACGTGCCTCCCATGCTGATGAACGGCAACGGCAGCCCCTTCGTCGGCAGAAGGCCGACTGAAACCATCATGTTAAACACGGCTTGCAGTCCGATCAACGCAACCGCGCCACCGGCCAAAAGAGTGCCAAAAAGATCACGCGCGTTCATTGCAATTCTCAAGGCAACAAATACCAATGCTAGAAAGAGCGTCGCCAGCAGCACGGATCCTACGACGCCGGTTTCCTCACCCCAAACGGCGAAAATAAAGTCCGTGTTCGCCTCCGGCAGATAGAATAGTTTCTGTTCGCCGCCGCCCGGCCCACGCCCCCAGACGGATCCGTTCACAAACGCCACCATCGACTGGATAAGCTGGTAGCCTTCATACTTGCGATGGCTCCAGGGATCCAAAAAGGCCAACATACGCCGCGCCCGATACTCGCTCGTTGCAATCAGCGCGACCACTGCAAGCACGCCCAACCCTACCGTCGGTATCGTATATCTCCAAGGGACCCCGGCCATTATCAACACGATAACGCCCGTGGCCGCCAGAACTGCCGGCGTGCCTAAATCCGGCTCAACCACAATGAGCGCCGCAAACAGCACGATGGCCCCGGTATACGGCAGAAACACTCGGGTCGCGCTGTTGATCTCATCCTGACGTTTCGATAGGCCCGCCGCCAATAGCAAGAGCAAGGAAAACTTTCCCAGTTCCGACGGCTGAAACGTGTATCCCGCGATATCGATCCAGCGCCGCGCGCCGTTGCGCTCGACGCCAATCCCCGGCACGAGAACCGCAACCAGCAGGGTCAGCGACAGCACAACGACGAAACGCACGAAAAACGGACTGGCCAGCTTGTGATAGTCGAACTGCGTGCCGGCCGCCAGGGCCGCCAGGCCGATGCTTACATACGCGAGATGGCGGAACATGTGGCTATTCACTGACTCGTATACCGAGTTTGCGCTGTATACCGACGCAATACCGATGGTCAACAGCGCCAACAACAGCCCCAGCAACCACAAACACTCTCGCCGCATCGTCTACGCCCCCGCCGCCATTCGCGGGTGAGCCTCGAGCGCGGCGACAACCCGCTTGAACACACGACCCCGCTCTTCGAAATTGGAGAACCAATCGAAACTCGCACACCCGGGCGACAACAACACGGCATCGCCTGCCACGGAACGCTCCTGCGCACGCTGCACCGCTTCATCCATCGACGCCGCACGAATGCACGGCACAAGATCGCCAAAAGCTTCTTCTATTTTTGGCGCATCTTCGCCAATTGTCACCATCGCTTTGACATGCTTTGTTACAAGCTCGCGGAGCACGCGGTAGTCGCTGCCTTTCCCCCGGCCTCCTGCGATCAACACGATCGGGTCGCTGAAACTCTCCAGTGCCACGCGCAAACTGTCTACATTGGTGGATTTAGAGTCATTCACATAGCGCACGCCACGGATCGTCGCCACAGGCTCGATGCGGTGTTCGACGCCGCGAAACGCGCGCAGGCCTTCCAGGCATTTCCCCCAGTCGAAGCCGCCAGCCCGCATGGCCGTCAACGCCGCGAGCGCATTTGCCAAGTTATGACGGCCCGGTAAGGGCACATCGGTGCGGCGCGCAATTTCGCGCGATCCCTCGCGAATGACATCGCCGTCCAACCAAAGTCCTTCGGTCACGCGTTTTTCGAGACTGAATGCCTGGTGCTGCGCTGTGCTTCCCTTGTTCAATGCTGCGCAGATCGGATCGTCCGCGTTTACGATGGCGAATTCATTTGGGGTCTGCCGCGCAAACAGTTTCGCCTTTTCGGCGGCATATTGCTCGATGGTCTTGTGGCGCGCGAGATGATCCGGCGTGATATTGAGAATCGCGCCGATCCACGGATGAAACTCACGCGAAATCTCGAGCTGATAACTGCTGATCTCGAGGACGATATAGTCCACGGGCGCCAGGTTCGTCAGCGCCCCCGAAAATGGGAGTGCATTGTTCCCTGCGAGTGCTACGCGATAGCCGCACGCGCGCACCAACGCCGCAATCAGTTCCGTCGTCGTCGTCTTGCCGTTCGTCCCCGTCACCGCAATCACAGGGACCGTACACCGCGAGAATGCAAAATCGAGTTCGCTCATCAGCGCCGCACCATGCGCCACCGCGCGCGCAATGGGCTCGATCGATGGCGGTACTCCCGGGCTTGGAATCACCACTTCGCACCGGCGAAACATCAGCGGGCTGTGGTTTCCGCACTCATAGGGCACACCCAGCCGCTCAAGCTCTTCCTTGAACGGCGCCATGGCCGCGCGGTTTTCCGAATCCGACACAAACGGCATCGCGCCTTCACGCAACAGCAGCCGCGCCAACGCGACCGAGGTACGGCCCATGCCGACCAGTACGACCTGCTTGTTCTTCACATCCATCATCATTTCACCGCAATTTGAGTGTCGCCAAACTCATCAGCGCAAACATAAACGCCAGAATCCAGAAACGAACGACGACCTTTGTCTCCGACCACCCGAGCAATTCGAAGTGATGGTGCAACGGCGACATCTTGAACACGCGCTTGCCGCGCAGCTTGAACGACCCTACCTGGATAACCACGCTGAGCCCTTCAAGCACAAACAATCCGCCGACAATCGGAATCAGCAATTCCTGTTTCGTCAGCACGCCCAACGCACCCAATACGCCGCCCAGCGCGAGCGAACCCGTATCTCCCATGAACACTTCAGCCGGGTGCGCGTTAAACCAGAGGAACCCGAGCCCTGCGCCAAGCACCGCCGCACCGAACACCGTCAGCTCGCTGGCCTCGGGGATATAGGCAATAAAAAGATAACTGGCCCAGTCCGCGCGGCTGACGATGTACGCCAATGCCGTGAAGGCCGACACCGAAACCACGGACGCACCCGCGGCGAGTCCATCCAGTCCATCAGTCAGATTCACACAATTGGAGGTCGACACGATGATCAACACGACGAAGAACACGTATCCGATCGCCCCGAGCGGGATCATTAGATCCTTCAATCCCGGCACAGCGACCTTCGTCTGCAACTGACGTGGACTCTTGACGATATAGGTCGGCGCGGCCGCCTCGATCATCAACCGGTTGAAACGCACGACTTCCCGCTTGTTCAGACGCGCCAGGCCAATGCCGAGCATCATGTGCGTCTCGCCATTCAGTCCCGCGTCGTGCCAGATTTCTTCTTTGTACAAGTCCCGCCGATCCAGCACGAGATTCAGTTCCGTCAACAGCGCATCGCGCGTCGCAGGTTGTGCAGGTTCTTCGCGCAACTTCTCTATCAATTCAGGACTCAACTGCGATCCGAAGCATCCCAACTTGGTCAAAGCGTCACGGCCCGGCTCGGCGATGAAAGCCTGCATAAGTCCGTCCCAATCGGAAACGTCATTCGCTTTCAAATAATTCGCGCCATACGTAATCGGAAACTGGACGACATACAAACCGAGCAGGAATCCGACCACAATCTGCCCAGTAAATTTCGCGCGAGCGCTCAGGCCGTCGTTATGTTTTTTGCGCAGCTTGATGTAGTCGTCGAGAAACCCGACAAAACCAAGCCCGAGAAACACCGCCAGCGCGACAAGCAACAAGCGATTCGAGAAACGTCCCCATAACAGAAGACTCGCCGCAGTGCACAGCACAATGAGCAACCCGCCCATCGTCGGCGTGCCGCCCTTGCCTTTGTGCAGCGCATGCAGGCTCTCGACATGATCTTTCTTGATGAACTGCCCCACCTTGAACGCACGCAAAAAATCCAATACGCGCGGTCCGATTGCCACGCTCATCACGAATGCCGTGAGCAAGGCCAGACCGGCGCGTGTCGTCAAATAGGTGAATGCATTGAGGAAACTGAACTGGTCCTTCAACGCATCCGCAAGCAAGTACAACATGTCAGTGCGATCCGTTCACTGCGCCGAGCGAGGATCCGTACAAGCCCCCAAGGCACTCAATCACTTTCTCCATCCGCATACCGCGCGAACCCTTCACCAGCAAACAGTCCCCCGCCTCTCCTACCGCCGCAATCGCCTCGGCAATCGCCTCGTGCGTATCCATCACCTCGACAGAACCAAGACCTGCAGCCGTCGCTCCATCCGCCGTCGCTCGCGCAAACGCTCCGCGCACAAACAACCGGCGCACGCCGCACTCCGCCGCCTTGCGTCCGATATCGCGGTGCAAGCGCTCCGCGTCAGCGCCGAGCTCCAGCATATCGCCCAATGCGGCCATCCGCGCACCATCGACCGCACGTTCGCCCAAGGCCTCCAGTGCTGCGCGCATCGAAGTCGGATTCGCGTTGTAGCTGTCGTCCAGCACCGTCAGCGGCCCGACGCGCAACACCTTAAATCTCCGCGCATTCCTCGCCGCATCGGCTAACGCCGTCTGAAAATCAGCGACACCATGTTGCAATCCGATGGCAACGGCCAACGCAACATTGGTCGCATGCGCACGCGCGGGCAACGGCAACCGCAATTCTCCAATAGGATCGAGACGCAGCCGCATATCGCCAGCCTCGTCGAATCGACACTCTCGTATCGTCACATCCCCTTCGCGCCCGAAGTACACCTTGCGCGCGCGACACTTTTCACCGATACGCCGGCAGCGCGGATCGTCCGCGTTTACATAAAAAATATCCGAAGGCCCCAGCCCGGCCGCAATTTCCGATTTCGCCTCGGCCACGCGCTCGATCGATCCGAAACCTTCCAGGTGTGCCTCGCCAATCGTGGTAATTGCCGACTCCGTAGGCCGCGCGAATGCGCACAGCCCCGCAATTTCACCCACATGGTTCGCGCCCATCTCGATCACGGCGACCTGCGTCTCGGTATCCAGCTTCAGCAGCGACAGCGGCATCCCAATTTCGTTGTTCAAATTGCCCTCGGTCTTGGTGACGCGAAATTTTGTCGCCAACACCGCGGCCGTAAAATCCTTGCTCGTGGTTTTCCCGACGGATCCCGTAATCGCAATCACAGGGATGGAGAAACGCGCACGATGCGCCGTCGAGAACTTCTGCAATGCACGCAGCGGATCGTCCGCAATGATGCAACGTCCAGCTGGGCTAACTGTCTTGGTCACTGCCGCAGCCGCACCTTTCGCGAACGCATCTGCAATAAAACGGTTCCCGTCAAAATTCTCTCCCGACAACGCGAAGAAAACGTCTCCGGGCTTTATGGTTCGCGTGTCCGTCGAGACGGCCGAGAAGGAATCCGAGGATCGTGGCACGGGGAGCCCCGCCATCGCCGCCAGTTCGTCCAAGGTGTATCGCCAGCCGGTCACGCGCGGATCGCCTCGAGAATGTTGCGCGCCGTCTCGCGATCGTCGAAGTGGTGTTTCTCCTTGCCGACGATCTGGTAGTCCTCGTGCCCTTTGCCGGCCAGCATCACGAGGTCACCCTCGTGCGCCATTTCGATCGCGCGCTGGATCGCTTCGCGGCGATCCGCCAACACGATGTAGTCGTTGTTCCGTTTCTTTCCCGCGTGCTGAAGGCCAACCTCAATGTCCATCAGGATGCGCTCAGGTGATTCCGTGCGGGGATTATCGGAAGTCACAATGCAATAATCGCCCAACTCCGCCGCCGTCGCCCCCATCTTCGGGCGCTTCGTCTTGTCGCGGTCGCCGCCGCATCCGAACACAACAATAATCCGCCCACGGCAAATCTCTCGCGCGGCCTGCAACACGTTGCGCAAACCGTCTTCCGTGTGCGCGTAGTCGACAATCACTTGGAAATCCTGGCCCGCATCGACGTGCTCAAACCGTCCGGGCACAGACGCGAGCGATTCCACGCCTTCAGCCACCGTCTCAATCGGTACGCCCAGCGCCGCGCAGGTCGTAATCGCTGCGAGCGCGTTGTATACGTTGTGCGTCCCAAGCAGATGCATCGACACCTCTGCCTTGCCCCACGGCGTCTCCACCGTAAACGCAGTCGACCGCGCCTCGATGCGCACCTTCGTCGCGCGGACGTCGCCGCGCCGGCCGTAGGTGTGGCATGGTACGCTCGATGCCTCGACAAAGCGCTTCCCGCTCGGATCGTCGATACTCGCGACCGTGAACTTCCCCGGGCCCTCGACGCGCTTGAAAAGTTTTAGCTTCTGCTGGAGATAGTCTTCCATGTCCCGGTGGTAGTCGAGATGGTCTTGCGTGAGGTTCGTAAACACGCCCACCGAATATTCGATGCCCGCCACCCGCTCTTGTTCGAGCGCGTGTGAGCTGACTTCCATCGCCACATGCGTGCATTTCTCGCGCTTGGCCTGCATGAACATATACGCGAGGTCCTCGGCGAACGGCGTCGTATGCTCCGCGCCAATCGTTAATTCGCCAATGCAATATCCCAGCGTGCCGAAGTGCGCCACGCGCTTTCCGGCATGCGCAAGAATTCGACTGATCAGGTACACCGTGCTCGACTTGCCGTTCGTCCCGGTCACTCCGACAACCGTCATACTGCGAGACGGATCGCCGTTGAGCCGATGCACCAGCAAACCCAAAGCGCGCCGCGCATGCGGCACTCGCACATACGGAACTCCCGCCAATGCATCGACACCTTCACGCTCGCCCGCAATGGCCAGCGCCCCACGCTCGGCGGCCTGCCGTGCAAAATCATGTCCGTCGGAATTGCCGCCGCGCAATGCAACGAACAGCGATCCCGGCGACACCCGCCGCGAATCCGACGTCGCCGCGCTCACACTGAGCCCGTCGCGAACGGACACGCCGAGCAGTGCGCTGAGTTCTTTAGAGTTTAAGTTCATCGTCCAATCCAGTCGTGAATACAAGCGTGCATTGGCGCACCTGGTCCAGCGGCGTCCCCGCGGGCGGATGCTGACTCACCACGCGCCCCGCCCCCTGCGGATCCCACGCAATCCCCATCGATACGGCCAGTTCCTTGGCTTCCCGCTTCGTCATACCGATGAAATTCGGCAGACGGGGCCCCTGCATCTCTTGATCCTTCCCGGCCCGGATAAGTTTCAGGTCGTCCAGGCGCACGCCTTCGGCCTCAGGCTCCAGCAGCGCCAATTCAACCCGATTGACCACTTCTTCGAGCGGCGCGGTGCCCTTGGGCATTGTTTTCGGGTCCATCGGATCGGGCGGCACGTGCAGCCGCACGAGCGCCTCGCGCACGACGCGCGCAAACACGGGCCCGGCGACGTATCCTCCGAAGTGATTCAACTGCATGGGTTCCTGCACCACAATGACGCAGGTCACACGCGGATTGCTCACCGGTGCGAATCCGGCGAACACCGCGGTAAATTTTTCTTTTTCGTAACCACCACCCCCCGGTATCGCGATCTGTGCCGTACCGGTCTTGCCGCCCACGCGATACTCTGCGATGGCAGCCTTCGACCCCGTACCGCGCGGATTCACGATGACGTCGTAGCATAACTCCCGCATCGTCGCCGCCGTCTTCTCCGATATCACGCGATCCGCAGGGGTTGTCTCGTGCTTCCATCGCAAGGTGTCATCTTTCGCCCGAACCTCCTCAACTAAGTAAGGCTCGATCCGAAGACCACCATTCGCAATTACACTGAATCCCCGCGCCAATTGCGTCAGCGTCACAGCCACTTCCTGGCCAATCGGTAGTGCACCCATGGTCAATTTCGACCAGCGCGCCCGCGGAGATAGCAAGCCGTTTTCTTCGCCCGGAAGGCCCAACTTGGTCGCTTCGCCGAATCCAAACTTGTGAATCCACTGTTCCAAACGTTCAGGACCGAGTAGTGCCGCGACTTTGATCATCGCGATATTGCTCGAAGCCGCGAAACATTCGGTAAACGGCTCCACGTTCATCGGATGTGTATCGCGCACGGTATGGCCATATGGATTGAAGCGGCCTCCCATGCAATCGACCCGGTCGCTTGGCGAAATCAGTCCCGTTTCCAGTACCGCTGCCGCCGTCACAATCTTGAATGCCGATCCCGGTTCGAACATGTCGATCACGGCGCCATTCCTGCGAAGCGCCGGATCAGTATCCATGTATTCGTTCGGGTCGAATGCTGGCCGAGTAGCCAAGGCATACACGGCACCCGTGGTCGGATCCATCAGGATACCCATTGCGCGCCGCGCATTGTTCTTTTCGATCGCGCGATCCAGCTCTTGCTCCAGGCTATATTGCAGCGCGGAATCAATCGTCAGGTAGACGTCGTCGCCGCCGCTGGGCGGCTCGAACTCCAACGTCCGGAAACCAATCATGTTTCGTTTCCGGTCCGTCCTCGACACGCGTCGGCCGGCCTTGCTACGCAGATAGCTGTCGAATCGAGCCTCGAGCCCTTCACTGCCCACGCCCTCGCGATTGGCAAACCCCACCACGTGCGCCGCGAGTTCGCCCTCTGGATACGATCGCACCGGCTCGTCTTGCAAAGTCAACGCGTGCGGTTCCGGTGATAGTCCAATGTCTCCGAGCCGCGCAGACTCTTCCGACGTCATCCGCCGCTTGAGCCAGACAAACTTCATCGGTTCGCCCTTGTCATCTTTTCGTGTCACACGCTCGCGGATCGCGGCGACATCATCGCCGATCCGCGGGGCCAGCCACGCGGCCAAGGCCGCCGGATCTTTCACCGCCATCGGGTTTACGCTCAGCGATGGCACCTGTTTGTTCGTCGCAAGCACGCGCCGGTTTCGATCCAGAATCTCGCCGCGCGGCTGCTGAATGAATACTTCGCGTATATGAAACAGTTCTTCGTCATTGAAACGCAGATCGGGATCCACCTGAAACATAACCAGCCGGAATCCCACCGCGGCATACGGCAGAACGAACAAAGACATGACAAATGCGATTCGCCGGCGATGCTTTCGTGTAACTTCCGAATCGCCCTGATCCGCCGGGCGCGCCTTCGCGGCTTCGACACGCACGTTCTTCTTGCTGACGCGGCGGATCATAGTTTTCCAGACTCCGTGCCGGCTTGCGCTTCATTCCGCTGCGCCATTGCCGTGTCGGGCGTAACAATCTCCGCAGGAGGATCGTCGGCTTTCCGCAGGATGACAACGACGGATCGTGTCGTGCGCTCGGGTTTCGCAGTCGAATGCACGGCCGCGGCCATTGTCGAAAGGTCTTCGATCGTCGGTCGGACGATCTGCACCTGCCCGGGCCTGGGTTCGAGTAACGCATCTTTGAACGCTAGTTCGTGCTTGCGTTTCATGCTCTCCATACTGCCGAGTGCAAACCGCTCACCACGAAGCTCCGCGATTCGGCCCTTGACGCGCTGAATCTCCGCGGTCAATTCGATCGATCGGTATTCATTACGCAGGAGTTGGGTGTGCAGCCAGGCAAAAACAAAAAACAGCGCGCCCGCGCCCACCGTGAATGGAAGCGCACGCCACCAGCCGCGGAGTGATGCCCGCCGGCGACGACGCCCCTTCCGCATTGTCTCCCCCTTACAGTTTTTCGGCGGCACGAAGCCGCGCGCTGTGCGCACGCGGGTTCAACCGTGTCTCTTCCGCGGAAGGCTTCACCGGCCGCTTCGTCAGCAACCGTAGCTTCGGCGGAACTGTCCCCTTCGTGCGTCCGTCCGCATGCAACAAGCGGACCGGACGAGAATCGTCGCGCAAATAATTTTTCACAATCCGGTCTTCACCGGAATGAAACGTGATGCACACCAATCGGCCGCCCTGGCTCAGCAGGTCGACCGCGGCTTCGATGCCGTGCGTCAATGAGTCCAACTCGCCGTTCACGGCGATCCGAATTGCCTGGAACACGGTTCGCGTCTCGTCCGGAATTTTTCCGCCGGTGTGACACGCTTCAACGAGCACGCTCACGAGGTCTTGCGAAGTGTGAATGGGATGTTTGTCCCGCTGCTCGATCATCGCCCGCGCCAGCCTCCGCGCCCGCGGTACGTCGCCGTACACGCGCAGCACTCGTTCCAGCTCAGCCTCGTCCACAGCCGCGAGGTACTCGGCCGCCGTGCGGCCTTGCGTCGGGTCCATCCGCATGTCCAGCGGACCCTCCTGCTGAAACGTAAACCCCCGCCGCGCATCGTCAAGCTGCATGCTCGACAGCCCGGCGTCGATCAAAATACCGTCCACCGTCTTGAGATCGAGCGTATCCGCCAGAGAAGCCAGGTCACCGTAATTTCCCTGCACTACGGCTGCCCATGGATACCCTTTGAGTCGCTCCGTGGCGATCCCCACCGCCACCGGGTCCCGATCCAGCGCGACCAACCGTCCCCCCGGACCCAGTCGCGCTGCAATCAACGCCGAGTGCCCCCCGGCACCCGCCGTGCAATCTACGTATGTCCCGTCCGCGCGCACCGCGAGGTAATCGATCGCCTCCGATGCAAGGACCGGGACATGCGGCGACACTAGGCCGCTTTCTGACACTCCCGGATCGCGTCCGCCTCGGTGTCGTACACATCAAACACCGAGGTGACCCCGGTCATCCGGAACAGGCGCTGCGTGTAGACGTTCAACCCGACCAGCTTCATGTCGCCGTTGTACGTCCGGAACTGACGCAGCCGCTCCACGAGCACCCCCACGCCCATGTAGCTGATGAACTTCATGCCGGCCAGGTTCACAACCACGGTGTAGCCATTGTCCCGAAGACAATTCACCAAGGTCATGCGCAACTGCCGGACGCCATCCTCATCCACATCCCCCTCGACGCGGACAATGTTGACGCCCCCCCTTCGCAGGGTCTCAATGCTGATCATGCCCTTCCTCCTCCTCGGACCCCCAGGTCCGTGTCCCCCATCCCTGGCCTGACCTTGCCTTGCTTCCCACACCGGCGATTCAAAGACGCGTTATCGAGCCTTACCTTCCCGCCGCCGACTCCCCCGAGCCGGCAGGCTGGAACAACTCGCGTCCCATTTCCTTGTACTTCGATTCCATGGCCTTCTGATATTTCGCCCACCCATCGGTGGACCACAGTTCAAGATGATCGTCGCAACCGACCAGTACAGCGTCTTTCGCCGACTGCGACAGTCCTGCGTGCTTCTGCAAGTGCTGCGCTACCGGAATGCGGCCCTGACCGTCCGGCCGGACCTCCGACACGCTCCCGAAGAACATCCGGCGGAAATCCACCGCCCGGGAGTCCATCGACGAATACCGGCCCGCCTCCCCCCGGATGGCGTCCCAGCGTTCCTTTGGGAATAAGAAAACAGACCCGTCAAAACCCCGGGTCATGAACCACACGGCATGAGAAAGCACATCGGCGGTCTTGCGGAGCTGGCTGGCCATAGTCACACGACCTTTGTCATCCAAAGTCGTTGTGAACTCGCCGAAATACACCAGAAATCTCCCGTGACCCACTTTGTACCACTTGCATTCCCTAATTTACCACTTGAAGCCCCTTCTGTCAATGCTTTTCTTTCAGTCCGATTTCCGAATTATACAATTCAGTTCTATAAAGGAACTTATGATCACAATTTGTAGATATATAATCACAAATCCATCAACAAAATGTAGTGGTGTAAAGTGGGATAAATGTTGAAAATATTGCAACCAGATGGGTCTTGCGGGCAAGAAATAGGCCGAAGATGCTAAGAGAATGCATCCAGAGGAACCGCCAGCGTCAGAATACGGAGCACGATATGGCCGGGAGGCGCTGCTTGCTCTACCGCGAAATCCGCTACTGAACGCCGACTAACACGGTCCCGCCTACGGACTCAATCCGGACGGGAGAATTCAGAATTGGAGCAAAAGAAGTAGAGCCGGGGCGCACTCGTACGGTGCCTCCGGAGGCCACGGCGTCGAGGCCCGCCTGCAGGGTCTTAAATGGCTGAGCCTGACTACCGGACTCGTAGCTGCCCGCGTAATCGAAATGGACCCACACGATACCATTCAGCGCGTCAAGATAATCTGGTGTTGCGTCGCCGTCTGTGTCCACCGTACCGTCGACGACGTCCGGAATGCCATCGTTATCGCTATCGCTGTCGAGATAGTTCGGGATCGTATCGCCATCGGCGTCTGCCGCTCCCTCGATGTAGTCTGGAATTCCGTCGCCATCGCCGTCAGGCGGAGTGCCGCCGACCGGCGTATTCAAGTCGGCGACAATTTGCGAAGGATTCAACGCCACACTGTAAACCCGGACATCGTCCATCGTCCCCGAAAAAAAGTCAACGTTGGACCCTGAATTATTCCATGCCCCCACCTGAAACACGCCGGCAAAGGAATCTGTCACTGCCGGCTCACTCGCGCCCAGTGGATTGCCGTCGAGATACGCCCTCGTGTCAATCCCGTCAGAGGTGACAGCGACGTGATGCCACGTGTTCGTGGACAAGGCCGCACCAAATCTCCGGATCGTGCCCGGAGTCTCCAGCACTACCACTCCGTTTTCCAAGTATAGATCGCGATCTTGACCGACCGAGGCAATCGTCTCCCAAGCTTGAGCGGATGGATTGTTAATCCAGGCCATGATCGTAAACGTGTTCGGCAAGGTGATCGAGGGGGCGGCGGCGCGGCCCGATGCGCCATTAAACAACAGCCCGTTTCCGTGCCTGCCTGAATTCGTCCAGGTGGTATTGATCAGGGTGCCGGTGCGGCCATTTCCTGAAACATCCGCCGTGGTACTACCGGAGCCTTCGTCGAATCCATAGGCGATCATCTGACCCACGGGCAGGGGTGCTGCTTGATACGCGGCAGTAAACGAACGGTCTTGAGACGGAGCAGTAATGGTATGGGTCCGGGCGCCAGCGTCGGACCACGAAAGGAAGTTGTACTGGGCGCTGCCCTGCGTCTGGTCTGGAGCCTGAATGGTATGTTGGAAACCGATAAGGGTGTCCCAGACGAACGGGGTAGTAGCTGCAATTCCGTCAAAGTTCAAGCTCAACCCGCTCGGCGCTGAATCCATCGTCAGATTCACCTTCTGCGGGAAAATCGTGACCGAGGCGGTATTCTGCAATCCGTTGGAATCGATCACCGTGAGCGTGATCAGTAAACGTGTGAATCCACGATAATCGTGGCCGGCGTTTTCTATTTCGAAACTTCCGCTTGGCGTGTTCGTCAGCGGACCCAAGTCGGGATGAACGTGGTTATCGTGCAAGAACAGGACGTTCCAGGTAAATGCGCTTGACGAAAGTACACCATCTTCGGGATCCGTGGCTGAGCCGCTGAACGAAATGACGTCTCCAGCGCGGAAGGTGGAATTGTTCGCAGGACTCGTGATCGTCGCAACAGGCGGATTGCCGACGACAATCGTCAAGAGGTTCGACAAGGTGCTACTCACACCGTCACCCACGGAAACTCTGGCGCTGTACGTATCGCTGTTCGCATAGGTGTGGCTCGGATTGGCCAAATTCGATGTGCCGCCATCCCCAAAGGTCCAGGCGTACGTGAGCGGTTGGCTCTCCGGATCACTCGAGCCAGCGCTTGAAAAATTCACTACAAGCGGAGCAAGTCCCTGGGTCGGATTCGCGGAGGCCTGCGCAACCGGGGGCTGGTTGGCGGCGGTATATCGAATTCTTCGGACCGTGCCGGGACGCGTCGCGCCTTCCCAGCTCAATCCGATATCCACATAATAGAGTGCGCCGTCCGGACCTTGCACCAAGTCCACTATATCCCCATACGGGCCGTCCAATGATCCATCCGCGGGTTCGAAATTGACACTGCCCGTTGCGTTTCCGTTCGCGTCAAGAGTCAATCGCTGGATCCAATTCTGGACGTAGTCTGCAAAAAAATAACTGCCTTGGTACTCGGCCGGGAATTGGGTACCGCGATACACGAAGCCTCCGATAATCGAGGCGTCTCTGCCGGCGTGGGGATACGTGAAGATGGGATTGGTCATGCCCGCCGTACCACAGGGTCCCTGGCAGACCGGCCAGCCGTAATTGGCCCCTGCCGCGCCAGCATGTACTTCTTCAATGGATGTGGCGGGGTCATTGTCCCCGTTGTCTCCGATGTACATCCTTCCTGTGGCTGGATCGAATGAAAAACTAAATGGGTTGCGCAATCCGCGTGCCCAAATCGCATCCAGATTGGGACCTGCCCCGTCGAAAAACGGGTTGTCCGTCGGTATTGAACCGTCAGAATTGAATCGCAGTATCTTGCCGTTGTAACTGCTCAGCGATTGGACCGTCGACGAATCGCCGTGATCGCCCGTGGAAATATATAGTCTGCCGTCGGCGCCAAAAGCCAACCCGCCACCATGATGGTAGCTGGGGGCGGTCATGTTATCTTCCCAGATAGTGACTTCGCTTCCTGCGACAGTCCCATTGCCGTTGGCCGTAAACCGGGAAACACGGTCCCGCAAGGGAGAATTGGCCGTATAGAAAACGTAATAGTAGCTGTTGATGGTGAAGTTAGGATCGAGAGCGATACCTACCAGCCCCCTCTCACCACCGACGATGTTTATGTTCGTGATATCCAAGAACGGAATTGGATCAATCTGTACGGCGCCAGCCTGCACTACCCAAATGCGGCCGCCGCGCTGGATGATCAACATCCGTTGATCCGGGGTAAAGACTAGTCCGGTGGGCTCAGTTAATCCCGTGACTAAGATTTCGTTCTGAAAATTCGCCGGGGCCGCCTGAGCGAGTATCGGCAAGATCACAGCCCAAACAACCACGCAACAGCGACTACATGTAAACTTCTTCATACTCGTCTGGCCTAAAAACCCACAACCGTTTACGGAGCAACTATCTATATAGTTTACATGAGATCTGTGATTTTGTCGAGCATTGTCTCCATTTTTGTACTCAAAACGTCAATAATTCGAAGAGAAAATGCGTAATTTCCTGGAACGGACCAGGTACAGTCGAGCATTTCTCTCGCATAACACAAACCTAGAGTTGGATAAATATGCTAAACCGAATTCAAAGCGACCGGCCGTCACAGAAAATTTCTCGGACGCCCGCGGCGGTCGTCATCCTTCATGAGTTGTCCCGCATGAGGGTCATGGGGCCATTAATCTGAACGGATTCGCCGATCGTGGGCGCAGCAAAGGCGACGCTTCCTCCGGACGCGACGAAGTTGGCCGCTTCGTACAGCGAATTGAATGGCCGGGCGTCAGTGCCGTCCTCCCAGCCCGTGTAATTAAAGTCGACATAGACGACAGTTCTCACTCCCACCGGACCGACAGTCGCCTCCAACAGTTCAACAATGCTCAGACGTCCATCATTGTTGAAATCGGCGAAGGCAAATACTTCAAAGGACAGAGCCGACTCGACGATGGTAAGAAAACCATCGTCGTTACCATCAAGCACCGAAAACAAATCGCGCAGCTCCGCGAGGATCTGCATCGAGTCTTCGTTCGGCGTGATCTGCGGCCCGTAAGCAGCCGCCAGCGTATTCTGCGTTCGCCAGGCATCGTCTGACGTCCACGGAATCCCGTCTGGTCCGATCACGGCCAAGCCTTCCGCTGATGCATTTCTTACCTGGGGATTAATGTTTGTCTTATCCGGAGAACCGGACATATCTCCCGAGTTGTTGTTGCTCCATAGCAGATTGCCCAGCGTACCGCGCTTGACGTTGGACGAGGTCATACTCGTTAGTGAATACACCGAACCACCGTTCATCACGATATTGCCTTCAATCGTGACATCCGTTAGAGCGCCCAGTCGAAATATATTGGAGATATATTTGTACAGGTTGTTCTTAACCACCATCACACCGCCGCCCGGGCCGGTCAGTCGCGTCCCATGCGACGGCAGCGTCCCGCCCGCGCGTGGGAAATCAACGCCCCAGAACACGTTGTTCCGAACCGTGATATTACTCACGGCACCCGATACGCCATCTTCATTGTGGATGTACGTGCCTTGAGCGAAGTCGGTAAAGATGCACTCTTCGATCAGAGTATTTTTCAAGCCCGGCGCACCGCCCGCCGTCCAGGTCTGGATGCAGTCGTTGTGTTTGTACGAACCGTCCGGTTCCAGCAAATCCTCCGGCTGGCAGCCGTAGAAGAACAAGCGCCGGAAGGTGTGCCCACTGCCAAACGCATTCATGTAGTCTTCGCCGCCGCGCGGCCGGAAATACATCGTCACATTTTCGACCCTCCAGCCCGTGCCCCATACCCAAATTCCATTGCCCGCGTTCTGGAAATTCAGGTTCTTCAAGGTCACGTTCGATCGATTTGAATTGCCGCCGGAGGCCGCCTGGCCGAAGTTCTCGAACCGAAAGCCATCCACCGTACAGTTACTGCACTGTACGTCCACACCACGACTACCGCCGGGGCGCAGTGTGACCAACCCATTGGCCTTGACGGTGACCGATTTAGTGATCACGATCGACTCGTTGCGGGTGCCGGCGGCAACGAGGACTGTGTCGCCCGTTGAGGCCGCCGCGATGCCGCTCGCGATGGTTTGGCCCGGCCCGACGTTTATCGTCGCTGCCGATGCTAGATTGCACACGGTGACAAGTAGCGTGATTGCGGCCGCGAAACAACCGAACCGGCCCCCTACCTGCTGTACTCTTCCCGAAAAAAATACCTCATAATTGAGTAACTGCATGTGTAGCCCCCCGCGGTGGCAACCAGCCAGTTGCTCCGCTCTATGGCCATGCAAGGAAGCACCTTCTTGCACACGGCCAAGACCTGTTCGAACTGGGGCCGACCACACAGCCCGCGTGGCTTAGCCACCCCGCGCCCGAACGAATTAGGTGTCAAACGAATTGCGTCTCCTATGGTTTAGGCACACTTGTTGCCCTGTCCACGCACAAAGCGGCGCCGAGCATGTCAGCCTTGGTGCTCGCGCCATCGGACTCGCCGGGCTCAATGGGCCAAGCGAGTGAAATCCAAGAGACACACACGCCATTTCAGACGTGTACAGCCCCCGAAGTACCTCTTGGATTGCGGCGTATCCCGTCATCGGCAGCCCGCCGATGTCCGGGGCGATCAAGTCGCATCTTAGTCGCAATATAGTTGACCGTCAAGTGCTTAATTTAATTCCAATGGTAAATTCTACTCATTAAATTAATAATCAAACTATGCGAGCTTTTTGATGTATATGCATTGCACCCATGATGCTCGAATTTATCGTGAGAACTGAGAGCTGCACGCACACTCCCGCACGAGGAAGTGTTTACCGAGGGTCTATTTTTCAGGCCACAAAAATTCTCTGCCCTAAGATACTACGAACAAATATGTTGCAGCGTATCTACGAGGAGATAGGGTCAGCAATTTTGACCTCCTGCGAATCTTTGACGTTGACGGAAGGAAGAAAATGGAGATCAAAGAGATGGCGAATCGATATGGAGAGGGCGTGCGCTATTCAGACGAATTGACAATAGAGTTGCCGGGTATTTTATTGTTGCCAAAGCGCTCACATGACAATACGAATAATTTCTTGTGGCACTTTTTTCGGTATTCGTTTCATCCTCAGTCGCGATGCGATTACGAGGCTTGAATATTGAGGATTCTGTGTTTTCGCGTCTCACGTCCAGTCTCGCATCGATGCATTTAGATATTTACTATCCGCCCGACGAGAGCGAACAACTACTTGTCAATTGATTATCAAGGTCCAAAATCGATCTACAGCACAAAAAGCGGCTCATCAAACTGCGAGAGCAGTCACGGCAACCGCTGATTGCCATCTCCCATCGAACTGCGCTGAGGCGACCTAAAACAATCCTAGATCGCGCGCCCGCACGAGAAATGAATTTCCCCATGCGCGAAATTCAGGAAGCATGACGTACGCAATCAGAATCGCGATCGCAGTGCAGAGCAATACATGCCGGCGCGCGAAACGAACACTTCCGCGCATAACGCCCATCACACTCCGCACGGCATAGGATCCAACGCGCCAGGTTTCCCGTAGCGTCCAAAGCCAGTCACTCTGCCGTCGCAGCCCGCGGCTTCGGCCTGCGAGCCCTTCCGCTCTGCACGACAACACAAGCTCCGTTCCGCCAGCGCGCAGAATGTCGCCATGCTTCGCCACGCGCGATCGGATCGCGCCGACAGCCTGGCCGTTGACGAATAACTTCGCGCCGCGCGCACTGCGCAGCCGGTATCCCTCCGAGATCACCTCCGCGCGCGCGTGCACTTCGCGCACGAGCCGGTCGAGCCGGATGTTCACCGCGCACTGGTTCTCCGCGCCGATCGAAAAGGCACGGTTCGTCAACGCGAACTCGGTCCCGTCCTCGGGCCCGTTGAGGACCGTCAGCGTATCGTGGCCCGTCGCCGTACTCATGACACGCTCTCCATGATCGCTTCGCGCCGCTCGCCCTTGCGGAACGCAAGTGCGTCGTTTTCGATCAGCACTTCAATGGTGTCACCCGCGGCGAACTCGCCGGACAGAAGCCGCTCGCTCAAAGGATTCACCACATGCCGCTCCACGGCCCGCCGCAGCTCGCGCGCACCGTACTCGGGGCTGTAACCCTCTTGCGCGAGGAATTCATACGCGCGCTGGTACATCCGAATACGAATATCTTGCACCTTCACCCGCGTGCGCACGCTGTCGATCATGCCTTTCAGAATCGCGCGTACATCCTCAAACAGCAATGGATAAAACGGCACGATTTCGTCAATCCGATTAATGAATTCAGGCCTGAAATGTTGCTGCAAGGCCTGCAGAACCTCGTTCTCCCCGACGCCCGCACCGGCCCGCGCAATCACCTCCGCGCCGGCATTCGATGTAAAAATAATCATGCAATGCCGGAAATCCACCAGGCGTCCGTCTGAGTCCTTCAGCCGGCCTTCATCGAGAATCGGCAGGAACAAATCAAACACGCGCGGATGCGCTTTCTCAATTTCGTCGAACAACAACACGGAAAACGGCGCATCTTTCACCGCGCCGGTCAATCGCCCTTCCTCCCCATACCCAACATACCCCGGCGGCGCGCCGATCAGCTTCGCCACCGAGTGTTCCTCGGTGTATTCCGACATGTCGAAACGAATCAGATGCGAGGCCGATCCAAAAACCTGTTTCGCAAGTTGTTTCGCCAGCTCCGTCTTCCCCACGCCCGTCGGTCCGAGAAACAGCATCACCGCGTCCGGTCGGTTCGGATCGGCCAGACCCGTCCGCGCGCGCTTCACCGCGGCCGCGACCTTCGCCACTGCGTCGTCCTGCCCAATCACCTTGCGTGCCAGACGCGCATCAAGGTCCGTCAGCCGTTGCCGTTCGCCGCGCGTAATCTCTTCAACCGGTACAGCCGACACCTGGCTCACGACCTTGCGAATCGTGTGCGGCGTCACCGTGATCGCATCATCCGCCCCGTCGATCGTGTCGCGCTTGCGCACCGCGGCATTAATCCGCTCTCGCGCGCACGCCTGATCGAGCACATCGATCGCCTTGTCTGGCAACTGCCGGTTCGGCAGGTATCGCTCCGTCAGCTCGACCACCGCCTCCATCACGCCGGCCGCAATCTGTACACCGTGATGCTGTTCCAGCGACGGCCGCAACGACTCCAATACACCCAGCGTCGCTTCGGGTGACAATGCCTCGACGCGCACCGTCTGGAATCGCCGCTCCATCGCCGGATCCTTCGCGATGCATTGTCTGTACTCTTTGAGGGTTGTTGCGCCGACGCAGCGCAGTTCTCCGCGTCCCAGCGCGGGCTTCAGCAGATTCGCCAGGTCGAGATTGCTCCCTTCCGTCGCGCCCGACCCCATAATCAGGTGTATCTCGTCGATGAACAGAATCGTGTCGTGCGCGCGGTGGAGTTCCTCGAGCAGCGCGAACACTTTCGCCTCGAATTTCCCGCGATACTCCGTGCCGGTCATCATCGCCGCGACGTTCAGTTCCAGAATCCGCGTCTGTGGCAATACCTCACGCAGACCGCCGGAAACCATCTGGCATGCAAGCCCTTCGACGATCTTCGTCTTGCCCGTGCCTGCCTCGCCGATTAGGATCGCATTGTGTTTGCCCTTGCGGACCAATATCTCGACAAGCTGCATCAGCTCTTTGCCACGACCCGTCACCGGCTCAATCACTCCCTCGCGCGCCAGCGCCGTCAGATCACGAGTGAAGCTCTGAATATCCGTCGCCGGTTCTGAGGCAGTCTCGTCACATGTCGCCTCTTTGGTTTTAGTCGCTGCGGCAGGCCGCGCCATCTGACTCGGAAGCGGCGCATCATTGCGTGGTGCCGTCAAACTGTCGCGCAAGGCGACCAACAGCGCCCCGCGATCGCAGCCCATTGCATCCAAGACACGGCAAGGCGCCGCGTGTGCATCGGCCAGCAGCGCAAGCAACACGTGCGCGGCCAGGGTATCCTTACTCCGCAAGCGGCTCGCGAGACGGGCTGCTTCGTGCACGATCGCCGCGCAACGGGGCGTATGAAAAATCTCGCCGCTCGTTTCCGGCATCCGCCCGCGCCAGCCGTCGCGATACACCCGCTCGACGGCGGCATGAAAAAGTCCCGCATGCGCCTGCATGGGCGCGGGCAATTGCGGCGCGTCGCAGACCAGCGCCTCGAAAAGATGCTCCACGCCGACATACACGCCGCCCCGGCGCAGGCAGATGCTCTCCGCCTGATCCAGCACGGCCCCCACTTCGGGCGAGACCCGAATCTGCACGACGTTTCCCCCGAGTCCGCACCCGATGCAATTCCTCAAGCGGACTACGTAGAAACGTTACCACAGAAACGCGATTTCCCGCCGAAACCCTTTATTATTGGCCCTATTCTCTTGCCCTTCCTCTGCGAAACTCTGCGTCTATCCCTTAAGCCGGTATTCTTCCACCAGCGCGGACATCTGCACCGACTCCGCATTGCCGCGTTTGGTCAATCCCTCGACGACCCCAAGCTTGTCCAGATCCGACCGGTTCTGACTCACCTTCCACTTCCCCGTAATCCGCGCAATCGGAATCTCCACGCCCACGATCCCACCCAGCATCTTGTCGATGAACTCCGCCGGCGCGTCCGACACCTTCCATGGGACCGCCTCGCCCGCCTCATGGGTATCCACCAGCTGCGTCACATGCGCCAGCAACCAATCGACATCCTCAATCACCCGCGGAATCCCATGCGCATGCACCACCGCATAATTCCACGTCGGCACCTCCCGCCCATGCGTCGCCTTCCCCGCATACCACGACGGCGTGATGTAGGTCTGCGGCCCTTGAAAAATCACCACCGAAGGAATCGACCCCGAAAACGACCGCCACACCGGATTCGCCCGCGCCACATGCGCCACCAGCGTCCCGAACTCCCCCCGCGCCGCATCCAGCAAAAACGGAATATGATTCGCCAGCAACTCCCCGTCGCCCGGCGTCACCCCCGCGCCAAGCGTCACCCAGGCCCCCAAGGGACAAGCCCGGATCAGCCCGTGCAGCACCCTCAGATCCGTTTCCTCATTGTGCTTAGGGATATACATGTCTTAAGGACTCCGATTTCACCACCCCGAACCCATGCGCACAATGGTAACAAGTCCCTAGATCTTCCCTCTGCGTCCTCTGTGGTCAACAGCCCTTGACCTTATAGGCACTCCGTTGCACTCACCGGAAAACCCAGCTGCCAAACAAGGGTCAGCACTCGACAAAAAACAATAGTTGCGGAACAAGGGTGATTCGATTGGCAAAAGTGAAAGATTAGGAAAGAAAGTGCAACAAATGAGCATCCGTCTAGCGTGTCTTTTAGAACGACTGAAGCTACGGTTTTGACAGGAAATGTGACAAGGTTGTGACACAGCAATGCATCGGTTTACTATCTCGGAGCACTGAAAAACTCCATGGAGTAAATCGTGCTGCGGGCACCCAACAATCGTCGACTGTCGTAAGGAGGGAGAGCGATCTCACGAGGAATGGAATTAGTCGAGCTTGATCCAGAAATTTCGGTTCGCTGGAAGCCGATAAAGCGCTTGGGAATGGGCGGCCAAGGCCATGTCTACATGGTCGAAGATCGCAGCGCTACCGAGGACGAAGACTTTATTCTTAGGGTTGGAGAGATATTTAATAACATTCGCAACCATGGCGTTGGTGCGAGCAAGATCCAAGATGATGCCAGATCCTTTGTTAACGCCCTACAGAAAACCCTTTCCAAGGAAACAATTCCAAAAGCCGCCCTCAAAATATTGCATCCGCGTAACGGTCTTGAATTGACCGACGAAGACAAAGCGCGCATGGCGAATGAGATAGAAATCAACGCGAAGATAAGCCATCCGAATCTTCTCAAGATTATTCAAGCTTACCCTTTACAGCACGCGTTTGTTATGGAATTAATGCCTCGGACACTGACCGAATGTACACAGAATTTCGTCGGGCGTCCTATCGAATCGCTGAAGACGTTTCGAGGGTTGGTTAGTACCGTTGCCTATCTGCACGGTTTAGGTATCACTCATCGCGACATTAAACCTGACAACATCTTTATAAATGAATATGGGGAACTGGTGTTAGCTGATTTTGGAATCGCTTTCTACCAAGACGCAGATCGCACTCGCATAACCGACACCCTAGAGAAAAAAGTTGGTTCATGGCCATGGATGCCTCAATGGAGCCTGGGCAAGCGCGTCAAGGATGTAAAACACAACCACGATGTCTACGGCCTCGGAAAAGTGCTGTGGTCGATGTTTACGGGCATTCCGGAGCTTCATAATTGGTATTTCGAAAATGATGCTTTTCCGACTCAAAACATCCGCAAACTATTCCCTAATTTGCCAGGCATCGAAGCTGTGGCGTTCGTTCTAAAAAAAAGCGTCACGGAATTTGAAGCAGACTGCCTAGAAAACGCCAGCGATCTGTTAAAACTGGTCGACGAATCACTAGGCGTTTTGATGGTGGGTGGCAGCTTGGTCAAAGGTGACCGTTTGTGCCGTGCATGCGGGCGCGGTCAGTATCAAATAGTCTTTGAACCAAATACGCATCCCGGAAGTCAGCGTTGGTTTCCGGTAACAGCGGGTCATTCCTTCCGCGTTATGGTTTGCCCTCAGTGCGGACACGTACAGGGCTTTAGCGTATTTGAGAATAAGGAACGTCCTGCATGGGATCCCCAAAATCCCAATCGTTAACGCGGGGATTTGCTCCCTACCTGCGGACTTATTGTTTCCGCAGAATCTTCTCCATTGGCCTTCCCTTCGCCAACTCGTCGATTAACTTATCCAGGTAGCGGATTTCGCGCATGGTGTCTTCTTTTATTTCTTCTATCTTGACGCCGCAGATCGTACCCGTGATCAGAGAGCGCGACGGGTTCAGCTGAGGGGCTTTCGCGATAAAGGTCTCGATGTCGGTCTCTCTTTCCAGTTGAGCTTCCAGTTTTTTCTGGGTGTATCCGGTCAGCCAACGAATGATTTCATCGACTTCTTCTTTCGTGCGGCCTTTTTTCTCCGCCTTTGTGATGTAGCAGGGATAGACGCGGGCGAAAGCCATCGTATAGATCGGATGCTCTTTAGGAGGTGTTTTTGTAGATGTTTTCATGGCGTTGATTCTACACCAAAAATATCCGGCGGAAAATCCGACGGTTCCTGTCGTCCCTCCGGGACTCAATTTAAAGAGCGTTAACCCACCGTTGAAACGGTGGGCTATTGTCCTTCGGCCCCTACGGGGCGTAGTGCAGTTCAGCCCGTCACGCCAGCCGCCATCGACTAGTCAGCCGCGATTCGTAGCGCCGCCGTCCCGGCGGCAAAGGAAGGACTTCCGTGTGCGGGAGAATGCGGGTTCGGTTATGCGGACGGTTCATTTTCAGGGTGAGGCCGTAGGTTTGCCGCCGGGACGGCGGCGCTACGAATGAGAAGCCTTGAATCGCGGTCGCGCAGGAGCGCGACCCTCCCTCTCTGCGTCCTCTGCGGTTCAATCGGTTTGTATCAAGAAGGAACCGGCATTTTTTACCGGACCCGCCCAGGTCTTTTGAATCGGGCCGACGCGAACCCCTATCCTTCGCGCCCACGCACCTACACGATCCCGGGTCCAGAGACCATGTCCGACACAACAAAGACGGCCGCCGAACCGATGACCGATCGCGCGCGATCGGTGCTGGTTACCGTCTTCGTGACGCTGTTCCTCGACCTGGTCGGTTTCTCGATCATCTTCCCGCTGTTCCCGGCGATGCTCGAGTACTACGTGCAGAAGGAAGGCGACGCCGGCCTGCTCGGCGGTTTCGTCTCCATGCTCGAACGCTTCAGCGTGGCGGCAGGCGGCGGGACGGACACTGGCGTCATCGTGCTCTTCGGCGGCGTGCTCGCGTCGCTGTATTCGCTGTTGCAATTTTTCTTCTCGCCGATCATCGGCAGTCTCTCGGACCGCTACGGCCGCAAGCCGCTGCTGCTGATCTCGATTGCGGGCATCGCGCTGTCCTACGTGCTGTGGGTCTTCGCCGGCGCCTTCATCGTGCTGGTACTCGCGCGCACACTGGGCGGAATGATGGCGGGAAACATCTCGACCGCGAGCGCCGTCGTCGCCGACGTGACCGCGCCGCGCAACCGCCCGCGCGGCATGGCGATTATCGGCATGGCCTTCGGCCTTGGCTTCATCCTCGGCCCGGCGATCGGTGGCATCTCGGCGATGCTCGATCTGACCGAGCACTTCCCCTCGCTTGTCGCTTACGGCCTCAACCCCTTCTCGATGCCCGCGCTGATCGCGCTCGCGCTCTCCGTCGTCAACCTGCTCTACGTGGCCTTCGCGTTCCACGAGACGCTACCGCCCAACCCCGACACGGCCGACCGTGTCCAACGCACGATCAATCCTTTCGTACTGTTCCGAATGAAGGCGTACCCCGGCGTCACACAGACCAGTCTGATCAATTTCCTCTTCCTGACGGCGTTCTCCGGCACGGAATTCGGCCTGACCTTCCTCGCCGCGGAACGTCTTGGCTATACACCAAAACAGAATGCCTATCTGTTCGTCTTCGTCGGCATCATCCTCGCACTCGTGCAGGGCGGCTACGTCCGTCGTCGCGCGCCGTCCATCGGTCCCAAGCGCATGAGCCTGCACGGCCTCATCACGCTCATTCCCGGCGTGCTCATCCTCGCTATCGCGAAGAACGCGCCGCTCATTTACCTTGGACTCTTCTTCATGGCCGTCGGCTCCGCGCAGGTCATCCCCTGCCTCACCTCGCTCGCCTCTGCCTATGCCCCCGGGAATGTCCAAGGCCGCGTGCTCGGCGTCTTTCGTTCGCTCGGCGCCCTCGCGCGCGGCGTGGGCCCGCTGTTCGCCTGCGTGCTCTACTGGCGCCTCGGCGCGACGACGGCCTACGTCCTGCTCGCCCTCGCCCTCGTGTTGCCCCTCGGCATCGCCATAACCCTCCCGCCGGCGAGAGCAACGGATGAGTGATTAGGGAAACGCATCGTGGCCAGAATCGACCTCGACTCGGGCACCTTGGCGGAGTTTGAGCGCCGCGTGAATGCAGTTCGCTCGACCAACGAGCGCCTGTGGGGCAAAATGACGTTGGCGCAGATGTTCGCCCATCTGCGAATCATTTTCGAAATCTCGCTCGAAGAGCGCGCAGTGAAAGACGAGAGCCGGGCCTGGCTGATGCCCATCGTGTGGATTCTACTGTTTCAGATCTGGACCGACTGGCCGAAGGGAAAAATCAAGGCCTCGCCACAATTCCTGGATGATTCTGCCGGAGATATCGAAGCCGAACGCTTTCAATTGATCGAATCCATGCGCCGATTCGTGAAGCGGTCGGAAAGCGATCCCGGGCGTATCGTGCTGGAGCCCATGCTGGGCCGCGTCTCGCTCAAGAAATGGCGGCGCGTTCACGGCGTGCACACCGACTATCACTTGCGACAGTTCGGCGCTTAGATCGCTCGATTATTTCTCCGTTGCGGACAGGATTTGTTCATGCAACGCCTTGTCCACGTGCACTCCCGCGAGATCGGCATCCCCCAGAGCAGCAGCCGCTTCCGAAATTCGTCCCATGACAACCAACGCAGCAATCAAGTTGTGCGTCGTTTCCGGGTCCTGCGGCTGAATGACGAGCGCGCGCCGCCAATATCCGATGGCCTGATCGAATTGTTGCCCCGCAGCATGCGCATTGCCCAACTGGCGCAACACTTCAACGTTCTTGGGATCTCCCACGATTGCGAGGTTCCAATGCTGGATCGCGATATCCATCCGCCCGACCTGCATCGACACTTCGCCCAACCGTGTCTGCGCCTCCGCGTGCATCGGCTCCAGCTCAACCGCCGCCGCCAACAACGCCGCGCCCTCGGCAAGGTCGCCCTGATCGATTCGCGTCCCGCCCAGTTTTACCCAAGGATCGACCAGACTACCGCCGTTCACTGTCAGCTTTCCAAGCAATTGTTTCGACTCGTCCAGCCGCTCCTGCACAAATTGCAGCCACGCCAGAAAAGTCTGCGCCTCCGCCCAATCCGGCCGCAGCGCAAGCGCCTTGCGCATCTGTGCCTCCGCCGCCCCATACCAATCGCGCATTGCGTAGCGCCGCGCCAGTTGATACCGGATTTCCGCCGGGCCGCCTTGCCGCGTGCCCGCCACCGGCGCGAGCAGATTTTCGACCGGCGCGTAGTTGTCCGTGAGCACCACGCGGCCCGTCCGCGCGAGCAGGGCGTCCACTTCAGCCGAATCCAGCAAGCGCCCGGCGTAGGCGTTCGTCTTTTGAATGTCCGCCACGACACCGGAAAGATCCAGTGGTTCGTCCGATGAAATCACAACAAAGGTGTCCCGCTTGTCCGGCACGCCAAGCGTGCTGAATACCTGCACATGCTCGAATACCGCCGCGCATGAGCCGACGGCCGCCGCGACGAAACGCCCCGAATCGAGCACATCGATAAGATTCAGCATGTACACGCCGTCGGGTTTCAGGATCGCGTGAACGTTCGCGGCGAACTCGCGCGTCGTCAGGTGATAGGGCACGGAATAATCGTTGATGGAATCGCCGAACACATAATCAAAGCGCTCTGCGCCGCCATCCGTTGCGAGAATATCTTCAACACGGTTGCGTGCGTCCATATTGAACACGGCGACCGACGTATCGCGCGGAAATCCGAAGGCCTCGTGCGCCGCATGCGTCACCGCGGGATCGATCTCGGCTACTTCGACATAGCTGCCGGGCCGGGCCACTTCAAGATAGCGAGGAAAGGTAAACCCGCCGCCGCCGAGCACCAGCGCGCGAATCGGCGCTCCCGCCGGATGCCGGCGATCAAGAACGCCTTGATACACCCATTCATAGGGATACGACAGCGACAGTGGATCGCGCACGTTCACAAGACTGTGCACGAGTTTGTCCAGCACCATGCGGCGGACATCCGGCGAACCTTCCTGCGCCAGAACCTCGATGTACGAGTAGTTGCTCTCTTCTTTGTAAATTACGTTCGCCCCGGTGGAGGGCAGCGTGACCACACGGATGAAAATCGCTGAGGCCGCGATCATCCATGCGCCGACGAGCATCTTGTCCGGTGCGTGAACCAGACCCGCCACGGCCAGCACAAGCGCCACGAGCAATATCACGGCCACCATGCCCATCCAATCGATCAGGAAATAGCCTGCGGAGAATGTGCCCACGATTGCTCCGGCGGATCCCCAGGCGTAGATCGCGCCGACTACGCGACCCGCGGTGTGATCTTCTTTCAACGCGACCTTGATCACCAACGGGCTGATCGTGCCGAGGAAAAAGCACGGGATGAAGTACACAATCGTCATGAATGTCGCGATCTGTAACGGCCAGGGAAGAGCCAGCAGGCCATACACCAGATCCCAGCTGCCGCCGAGCGCGGTCCCTCCCAGTGCCGCGGCTACGCTCGCGATCGAGGCACAGGCAAAGAGGCTCGCCAGCGTCTTGCGCGAGGCGACGCGATCGGCAATGCGGCCGCCCGCGTAGTTGCCGAATGTGACACCGGCAAGCACGATGCCGATGACGGCGGTCCATGTATACAGCGACGATCCAAACTGCCGCGAGACCACGCGCGATGCGGCAAGTTCGAGCGTCATAAACGCAGCGTTGGAAACGAATACGGTGAGCGATGGACCGAGCGCTGCGAATGCGCTGCTGCCCGACGATACGGCATCCCCCTGCGGAAATCTCTTCTGCGCAGGCGAAGCTCCCTCGCGCAACGCGGCAACAGCGTAGCACAGCCCGAGCGCGCCCAGCGCCGCGGCCATTGCAGCCACGATGGTCTGCACGCCGAGCGTGAGAATAAGAAAGTAACCCGCGGCAAAGGTGCCCAGGATGCTACCCGCGGCTCCGCAGGCGAACACACGGCCGATTGTGACTCCCGTCGCCTGGCCGGAGTTCAACGCCATCTTCGCGACGACAGGGTTAATCACGCCGAGCAGCAATCCTGGTAGAGAAAATACAAGCGTAATGTGGCAGAAAATGCGGAGAGGCCACGTCATCGTGCGGAGCGTTTGCCAATTTCCCGCCGCTTCATTCAGCGGCAGCAACGCAACGACGGCGGCGGCGCTGAGCACGAATGCCGCGGCCAGGGTGCGCTGGGGGCGAAACCGATCCGCCAGCCAGCCGCCCAGAAAATTCCCGGCGGTCATCCCCGTCATGATGACGCCGATGATCGCCGTCCAAGTGTACAACGACATGCCGAGGTACGAGGAAACGACGCGCCCTGCGACTAACTCAATCACCATGACAGCGGCGTTCGATAAAAAAACGGTCAGACCAGGAACCAGTACGGACCCGCGCCGCGGGGCGGAGATTGTCTCGCTCATTGGTGCGATTGGGCCCTGGTCCACGCCAAAACAACAGAATGCTGACTATAACAGGCGCAGACCGGTTGCTGCACGCCCACTAGTCGATCGCGACGACGCGATCTTCGACAGCAGATGCGTAAATCGCCTCGATCACCTGCATGTACTTGAGACCATCGAAGAAATCGGGGTGATAATCCGCGCCGTCTCGGATGGCTGCGATAAAGTCGCTCTCCACAGCCCAGTCCTTTACATCGTAAAATTCGCCGGTATGCAGCTCGACCGGCGCGAAGTCTTTCTCGTCCGTTGCGAAATACATCATGTCCGGGAGCACGTCGTAGCGAATCGTGCCGAGGGAGCCGTAAATTTCGATGCGGTCTTCTCCCTTGTGCACGGCCGCGTTCACCGTATATTGCACCGGAATTCCCGCGCCCACAATCGACGTCGCCAGCACTTGATCGGGTATATGCACCGCCACACTCTCGCCAGCCGCGTCCATACGCCGGGGTACAAACACATTCGTGTACGCGGCGATCTCGCGCGTCCATCCGAACCACCGGTGCATCACTTCAATGTACATGCCCAGCGTGTGCATGTTTCGTCCGGACAAGCGGTGGTCCTTGCGCCAGTTCATCGGCGCATCGGCGGAAGCATAAGCATTCGCAAAACTCTGCACGCGCACGAGGCGGATGTCGCCCAGTGCACCCTCGCGCAACAGCCGCGCCAGCGCGCGATCGTACTTCAGGCCGAAGGGCACCGGGCACAACCCCGTGACGCGGTTCGAGCGGCGCGCGGCGTCATACATCACCTGCGCTTCGGCGGCATCCATCGCCATGCGCGCCTGGCAAAATACGTGTTTGCCTGCGTCGAGCGCGGCGAGCGTGACCGCCTTGTGCAAATACGGCCAGGTGCCCACAACCACAAGATCGACGTCGTCACGTTTGACGAGTTCTTGCCACGACTCGACTGCATGCGGGATGCGCAATTCTGCCGCGGCGGATTCCGACGACTTCAGCGTGCGATTCGAGACGGCAACCACCTCGACGCCCGGCACCTTTCGAAATCCTGGCACATGCCGCGAACGGCAAATGCCACCGAGACCCACGACGCCGATGCGAATGGTGTCCGAGTCGCCCATGAATGGACCGGTTTATTTCGCCTTGCCGCCGCTGAGGATTTTTTTCACCGGAGGCGCAGCGACACGGGCAGACACCGGCAACGGACCGATCAGCGGCCGCGCGTACTGGATGAACGCGGGTGTCACGTCGTTGCCGTCCTTATTGATGAATTTACGCGGCATCGGCGCCGTGTGGCGCGCCACGGTGTGCAAGGGCGTCAGGAAGTACTCGACCGCATAGTCGCCGACGCGGCGAATCGCGACCGACCCGTCCTGCGCGTGCCAGATGGCATATTGCGCGGCCTTTTCGCCGACCTCCCGTGCCTCCTGCTGGTCGACCTCGCTCACGCAACCAACGAAGCTGCGCTGCAGGTAGCCCAGCGTGTCCGCGCGCACGCGTTTGATTTGGGCCGAGTCCTTCACCCATTTGGCGAGGAGATCGCCCAGCCCGCCGCTTCCGGAGAGCTGCACATTGCCGTGCGAATCCTTCTCGCCACCCATGAACTGCTCAGCAATCAGGTTGCCCTTGGCATCGTGGATGCCTTCGGAAACGGCAATGACGCAGCGGCCGGCCTTCGCATAGACGCGCTTCACGTCCGCAATGAAATTCTTCTGGTTGAACGCGACCTCCGGCACATAGACAAGGTGCGGGCCGTCATCTGGATACATCCGCCCAAGCGCGGACGCCGCCGTCAGATACCCCGCGTGCCGGCCCATGACAACGCCGATGTAGACGCCGGGCAGCGCGCGGTTGTCGTGGTTCGCGCCCATGAAGGCCTGCGCGACGAACTTCGCCGCCGAGCCGTAGCCGGGGCAATGATCGGTCACGAGCAGATCGTTGTCGATCGTCTTCGGCACGTGGATCACGCGCAGCTCGTAGTCGGCCTTCTTCGCTTCCTCATTCACGATGCGGCAGGTGTCGGCGCTGTCGTTTCCGCCGACATAAAAGAAATAACGCACATCGTGCGCGCGACAGACCTCGAAAATCCGGCGGCAGACTTCCGGCGTCGGCTTCATGCGCGTGGAGCGCAAGGCCGAGGATGGCGTCTTCCCGACTTGTTCGAGATTGTGCGTCGTGGACTCCGTCAGGTCGACGAGTTCTTCCTCGACGATACCCTGGATGCCGTGCACCGCACCGTACACGCGATGAACCTGCGGATACTTGCGTGCTTCGAGCACGATGCCAACAATGCTTTGATTGATCACGGCGGTCGGCCCACCGCCTTGCGCTACGAGTACCTTGCCTTCCACTTTCCCCACGTCCTTCAGCCTCCGCAAGTTCATTCAATGCCTGACTGTTCTTTATCCTTCAGTACCGGTCCGCGCGCGCAGTTCGGTATGATATTCTTGCAAGGACATCACGGCCGCCGGCTGCGCCTTCAACGCGCGAATACCCGCGACGGCCGCCTTCGCCGCGGCGATCGTCGTCATCGTCGGCAGGCCCAGCTCAAGCGCCGTCCGGCGAATCGCCTTCTCATCGTACTTCGATTGCACACCGAAGGGAGTGTTGATGATCCACTGCACTTGCTTGTTGATCATCAGATCGACCACATTGGGCCGGCCCTCACCCACCTTGAACACGTCCGTGACTGCGATCCCTTTTTCACGAATGCGCGCGGCGGTACCATCGGTCGCCACCAGGCTGAAGCCCAGTTCGACGAGGTCTGCGGCGAGCGCGGCCGCCTTGGGTTTGTCGCGATCGTTCAGGCTCAGGAACACCGTCCCCGACATCGGCAGGTGACTACCCGCCGCGATCTGACTCTTTGCAAACGCAGAGCCCATATCCCGCGCGATGCCCATTACTTCGCCCGTGCTGCGCATCTCCGGCCCGAGCAAAATATCCACGCCGGGGAATTTGATGAACGGCAACACGACTTCTTTCGCGCTCACATACCCCGGCTGTGGATCGCGCGTAATGCCGAGATCGCGCAGGGTCTGCCCCACCATCAGGCGCGCGGCGATCTTTGCCAACGGCAGACCGACGGCCTTGCTCACGAAGGGCACCGT
>SXGT01757901.1_pt1 | contig 48310 bp, 38 predicted proteins | sample 3176221 | NCBI WGS metagenome assembly SXGT01 (sample SAMN11356862, study PRJNA531348) | freshwater metagenome | isolation source: freshwater sample F1-120 | place: China: Fuxian Lake, Yuxi | collected 2017-12-25 | reverse complement strand
CGTATCCGCTGCTTCCAAACTTCACGCCGGGCCAAAAGTGACTCGGGACTCATCGGTGCCTCCACTGCTTGGGTAATGAAAATGTTTCACGACCCAGGCAGTTTAGCTACCGGCTCAAGAATGGCAGTGGTGTGCGCTCACCCTGAGCGGCGTTGGCCCAAACATCCGCTCCTCCCGCCGCCGTGACAATCCCTCTCGTGGCAGTCCGAGCGCGTCGCCAATTGCGGTCCCCTTCAGGCATCCGAAAATGCAAACGGCATTGTCGTCACAATCGGGTTGCTGAGCGTTCATTTGTGCGGCGAAGCGACGACCACCGTGAAGTCGGGCATGTTTGGTGCCCTTTAGTCAACGGAGGCATGCCCGATGACGATCTACTTTTCCGCGGTGGCCTCGAGTAAGAACTCGCCGGTTTTGGACGCAACCCAAACGCGGTAAATGCCAGGCTTTACCGGGGTTTCCAGTTGTACTTCGTATTCAAAGACAGGTTTCCCCTCCGCCTCGCGAAGTGAAAGTGACGTGCCCGAGTAGAGAATGCGTCTTGGGATCTTCGCTCCCGGTTGGACCACATAAACTTGGGCATAGATTGGCGGGCCTTCGAACTTGTCGGCTACCCTTCCCCACTCAAATTTCCCCCGCACGTAAAATAGCGTGCCGGCAGGGACTTTGAGCGTCGTTCCACGGACCTTTTCCAAATCGACGGTAATGCCTGATTCCTTGAATGCCTTCTCATTCTCAAGCGGTGGAATCTCACTTTGAACTATCGTCAAGTCAACGCTTGCCTTTATTTGCTTCAAACCTTCCAAAACGACTTCAACTCGCAGGCGGCCAGTAGTCCAACCGTTCGAAGGAGGATTGAAGTCGATCGCGAACTTTCCATCGCGGACTGGTGTCGAGGCGGAGAATGCACGCGCGAGCGATCCGTTATCCTTGACATAGTAGAAACTCACCGTCACTTCGTTTCCGATTGGTGGCTTTACTTCCCCTTTCACCAATATGTCGGAGCCATGCCCCAGGATTTCGAGGTCTCCGTTCAGGTTAGTGCCATACGGACGGGACAACACGATTTGGGGCCGCTCAAATGCCAGTCCAACGCCCGTCGACACGAACCATGCCAACGCAACAACTGTCGCGAAACGAGCCATGATGTTTCTCCAGGTTGAACAACTAGGCAGTCCGGACTTCGAGTGTCTCTGTTTTGGCCGTTGCCAAAGGCACCAGATTTTCGGGACTGACGAACTAGACACCTAGTTTTCAAGTGCCCTTTTGTATAATAGGCGATACGGCGACTGAATGGGTGCACCACCCGAGGTGTATCATGAGAAAGGGCCGAACGATGACGCAGGGACTGCTGGCTTCTCGTTCCTACTCCTGCCATGCCTCTCGTGAAGTGAAACTCTTTGGTCTGAGAAAGTGAGGCTTCAGAAGTCGGAAAACCCCTTATCAAACTGGGGTTCGACGCAGGAAAAAAGTGCATCAAAACGCATCAAGCGGTGAGAAGTGCATCAAGTGACGGACAGCGTAAACAGAACAATGATAAGGAGTTGCGGCATTTTGATTGCGGCAAAATGCCTAAGGCACTATTGTGAAATGTGCATCAAACATGTCAGAAACTGGCCTTATCGCCCCTTATAACCGCCCCAACCGTCAGCGGCAGGATTCTGACCGAACAATGTACAATTTGTTGACCCTGGGCAAGCTGGGCAAGTACAATGAAGGGCTACAGCCGGTCGGCTTCAACACGGGAAGAATTTCGCGCGCGTCTTCCGACTTACATTTATGACCAAACTTGAAACACGCCTGACATTCGTACTCCCTGCCTTTACGGTCTTGGGACTGCTGGGTTTCTGGTCGGCTGTGGCGACCGCTCAAGACGTTCAGCCCAAGCGACCGCTCGCGCCGGGGATTCTGACGGTCATTCCGCCCGACCCCGAAGAGAACGAAACCTGGCATGGTCCGCTGCCGCTCGTCGAGGTGCCGATCAACATCGACAACCTCGACTATGAGCCCAACTTTGAACAGAAGACCGCAACCGTATTCGAACGGGCCAAGGGAGTGACTCTCCGCCGCGGCATCTGGAATCTGGAGTTCGCCTTCAAGCCGATGCGGATGATTCATGTCGATGTGCCGCAGGCCAGCGGCAAGATGCAGCGGAAGTTGATTTGGTACATGGTCTACCGGGTGAAGAACAAGGGGGGCCATTTTCAGGTGGAAAAGACCCTCACCGCCGAGCCCATCCCGCACCCCACTTACAAAATGACTCCGGTCACCGAACTGACCGAGGGAAAGCTCGGTTCCGACGGCGCGATCGTCAAGGACGACATGGGCAACCCGGTCTTGCAGCCCGTTCGAATCCGCTTCATGCCGCACTTTGTGCTGCAGTCGAAGGAATACAACAAGGAGTATCTCGACCGGATCATTCCTTCCGCCTTGGCCCCGATCAAGGACCGTGAATTCCCGGGTGAAAAAGACCTCACGATCCATGACTCCATTTCGATCAGCACGGTGGACGTGCCGCTGTCGGAAGGGCGAATCGACAAGAGCGTTTGGGGAGTGGTGACTTGGGAAGAAATTGATCCGCGGCTGGATTATTTCACGATCTATATCCAAGGTTTGACCAACGCTTTCAAATTCGAGGATCCCGCGGGAGCTTTCAAGAAGGGTTCCCCCCCCGGCACCGGACGCAAATTCACGGTCAAGACGCTGCAAATGAACTTTTGGCGGCCGGGCGACACCGTGGAGGAGCACGAGGAAGAGATCAAGTACGGCGTGCGGCTGGTTGGGGATTCCGATCTCGATAAGGGAGTCTATTCGGACCTGCAAAAGAAGGTCCTGGCCGAGCACGGCCTGGACAAGCCTCTTGACTCCCTGTGGCTCTACCGGTAGCTTTGAGGGTTTCCCACTGGAGATTGCGTTTTCGCATCTCCGCTGGCAACCAGTACTTAGCAAGCTCACGGGCGGACAGCCCTGGGCAACGAGAGCGGAGCTTCCGAGATGGCTCATAAGAAAGGTCAAGGTTCTACCCGCAACGGACGCGACTCCCAGGGTCAGCGCCGCGGGGTCAAGCGGTTCGGCGGCGAGGCTGTGACAGCCGGCACGATCATCGTCCGCCAGGTCGGCACCGTGTTTCACCCTGGCCGGAACGTCGGCTGCGGCAAGGATTACACGCTGTTCGCCTTGATTGACGGTAAAGTCAAATTCGACCAGGAAGGCCGCCGCGTGAACGTGCTGGCTGCCGAGGCGAATTAGCAGTTTGAGTTTGTATTACACGTTGCAGGGACGCTCTCTGACTGTGGGAGCGTCCTTTTTTTGTTCTTGATTTCGCTCTTATCATGTTCGTGGATCGCGTACAAATCGAGATTCAAGGAGGCCGCGGCGGCAATGGCTGCGTCAGCTTTCGGCGCGAGAAATATGTCCCGCATGGCGGGCCGGACGGAGGTGACGGGGGCGACGGAGGCAGCGTGATCATCCTCGCCAAGAACGGCGTCAACAATCTCGCGGCACTCGCCCACCACAAGCACTGGAGAGCCGAAAGCGGCAACCACGGCAGCGGATACATGCGGTATGGCAAAGGGGCCAGGGACATGACCATCCTGGTGCCGCCGGGGACGATCATTTACGACGTCAAAGGGGGCTTCGTCCTCAAGGACCTGGCTCAAGACGGCGACAGCGTCGTCGCGGCCAAAGGAGGAAATGGCGGACGAGGGAACCTGTCCTTCAAGACCTCCGTCAACCGCGCCCCACGCGAAGCGGAACCCGGCGGTGAAGGAGAACGCCGCGCCATCATTCTGGAACTCAAGGTCATTGCCGATGTCGGCCTGGTCGGCAAGCCCAACGCCGGCAAGAGCACTCTTTTGTCGCGGCTCACGCGGGCGCGGCCGGAAATTGCCGATTACCCGTTCACGACGAAGCATCCCAATCTGGGAATTGTCACCATCGACCAGGACCGCTCCTTCGTGATGGCCGACATTCCGGGCCTCATCGAAGGCGCCCATTCTGGCGCGGGACTCGGGCACGAATTCCTGCGGCATATCGAGCGCGCAGGCATCCTTGTCCATCTTGTCGAGCCAATGCCGATGGATGGCAGCGATCCGCTGGCCAATTATCGCACCATCCGCGACGAATTGACCCAGTACGACCAAAAACTCGGCGAGCGGCCGGAAATCATCGCCGTCACCAAAGCCGAATTGCCAGGGTCGGAAGAACTGCGATCTTTGCTGGCGGAGACGACGGGCCAGGAAGTGCTGCTCATGTCGTCGGTCACGGGGCAAGGGCTCAATGTGCTGACCCGCACCATCGCTAATGTGCTGGCGGAGCAGAAGGCGGCGGCAGCCATTTCGTAGCCACAGGCGGCCCGCCTGTCGCCCGCTGGTTTTCCGCGTCGAGAAGCGAACACGCGAGCCGCATGTTGCTACGAGCGCAAAAAAAGGCCCCCGGAAGCAACGGGTCCCAGGGGGGCTTAGGACGTCGCTGTGTCCGGGAGCGATTGGACGGTCAACGGCAGCGCATCCATGCGCGCCGTGGCCGCGAGCCGACAGCAGTTTCCGCCAGAACCCTTCGCCTCCATGCGTTGGGTGCCTCGCGTGGTCCGCAGAGACAAGCTTCCTAGGAAACCTGCTCCAGGTGCGGACTCGGCTGCGTGCCGGCTTGTGCGTGATTTGTACTCACCAGCCGGGTGAATCGTTCCCCGCGTCAGTGATGGGGGGAGAATAGGCCATCGCCAAAAACGGGTCAAGGTCGATTTTTTTCCGGGAAACAGGGGGACTTTCCCCAAGAGAAGTGCGGCTGGAAAACCCGCAGTTTTACCGCGCGACCGCTAATTCTTCGGTGGGCTGTCGCCGTCTTCCATCCCCTCGATATAGCGCCGCAGCCGTTCTAGCTCGTCGGTCACATCCTTGAGCCGCAGCATGTTCTGCACCCGTTTGACCAGCTCAATCTTGTTGACCGGTTTGGAGAGGAAGTCATCCGTGCCGGCTTTGACGGCTCGTTCGATATCGCCGGATTCGTTGAGAGCCGTCACCATCAGAATCATGATTTTCCGAGTGACGGGGTCCGCCTTCATTTTCTGGCAGACCTCAAAACCCGACAGCTTGGGCATCATCACGTCCAAGAGCACCAGATCCGGCTGAATGCTTTTAACCTTCGCAAGCGTGTCCTGCCCATCCACGGCCGTCTCGACATCGCAATCGATTTCCGCGAGGTAAGCCTCCAGCAGTTCCCGGTTAGGCTGGTTGTCGTCGGCGATGAGAATGCGGCTGGGCATACGGAATTACATCAAGGTACAGAACCGAAGTTGGAATGACAGAGTTTAAGGTCCGACGGAAAAACGTCCAAGGGTGTGGAGCAAGGGTCTTGCCTTCCCCCTCTTGAACTCCGCACGGCCCGCTCAGGCGTTCAGTAACGACTCCTTCGCCTCCTGCCGGGAACCATAAATGCCCCACAGGGTGTCAAATTTGGCGACGCCCAGAACCTCGCGTCCAACCTGGGATGCGCTACAGACCGCTAACGTTCCCCCTTTTCCCTGAGCCCGCTTCCACATCTGCACCATCCAATCAAGCAGCGTGGAACCAAAGTAGGGAATGTGCCCCAAGTCCACGACCACGTGCTTGATTTCGTCGCTGTCAATCCTGTTCAGGATTCGGTTCCATTCACCGACCAAATCCCCCTCCGTAAAGCGACTGAATGTGAATAACGGAGTGACAATCAGGGTGTCCCCCTCTTGCTCCAACCGGACATGTTTTCCCTCGCTCATGCGGCCGCTCCTTCAACTGCCACGGGGTTGGTCTTGACCATGGTGACTTGATTCCCCGAGGTATTGAATCGGACTTCGTCCATGAAGGTCCGCATCAGGAGCAATCCGCGACCGCTGACCTTTTCCAGGTTGGCCGGATCTGTCGGGTCGGGCAGCTTCGTCGGGTCAAACCCCGGGCCTTCGTCCCGAACCGTAAACGTCCCTGAACGCTTCGAGATGGTGAGTTGCACATGCAATCGGCGGCTTTGCCAAGGTTCGCTCGTGGTGCGGTGCGCCAGCAAGGCAGCATAGGCTTCGGCGTCTCCCTCACGTTGTTCGGAAGTGATTTCCAGATTGCCGTGAAACATGGCGTTACGGAGGGCCTCTTCCAGCGCGATGCAGACGCGGATGACATCCGCCTCGTCGCAGAGGCCGATGCTGATCACAATGCTCTGCACATAGCTGATGAGCGTGGGGATCATATCGGCATCATTGGTAAGCAGGAACGAAAATCGCCCCGTCTTGAGGCCTTCCATGAGCCGCTGCCGCGAAAAGAGATCGCGGGTCATCGCCAGGACGTCCGTCACCGTTTCGACCAGGAGGTGGTGCAGTGCCGTTTTGGGAACGTAACTGGCCGCACCGGCTTGCAGGGCTCTTACCGCGATGTCCTCGCTCCCCTTGCCGGTCATCAGGATAACGGGGACTTGCGGATACTGCTCGACAATGGCGGAAACCAGTTCCAGGCCGTTCATCTCTGGCATTACCAGATCGGTAATGACCAGCGCTGGCGGACTAGTCTGCACCTTTCGCAGAGCTTCTTTGCCATCCGCGGCAAAGTCCACATCGACACCCGAAACTTTAGCCAGCATTCCGCCGACGAGACGACGGTCCACCGCCGAATCATCGACCACCAATACAGTTGACATAACTAGGTTCCTCGGTTCCAGTCCGAACGGAAGGGAGAGGGAGGTTAAACAACTGCGGCTTCGCGCCGCATGACGAGTGTCACTTCAGTGCCTTTGTCGTTGAACAATACTTGATCCATGAAAGCCCGCATCAATACCAACCCGCGGCCCCCTTTGGTCTCCAGGGAGCTGGGTGTCGTCGTAACGCCAAGATCTGCCCACTTAAAACCCTTGCCCTCGTCGCGAATGACGAAATGGGCCCTTTCCAGATTCATCCGAACCTGCACCTGGACGCGGCGATCGCAGTAAGGCGACTGCATCCGCCTTTCCAGGACGAGTTGCATCACTTCGTCGCTCAGGTCGCCGCGCACATCCAAGGCCTGTGCATAAGACAACTCCAAGTTTCCGCGATAAATGGCGTTCTGCACGGCTTCTTTCACGGCGGCTCCCAGTCGAAAGCGACCAGTGGCGTCGGTCAGGCGCATGCCAGCAGCCATCTGCTGGATCAAGTCCACCAGCGCGTCGACCAGCTCCGGATCGTTATCGAGTTCAAAGTCAAACTCGCATTCACTGAGGCACGCAATGAGCCGTTCATAGGTATGATCTGCCTGAGCCAGAGAGAGCGCCTGCCCGACGGCATCGAGGAGGCACTCCCCCAATTGGGGCTTGGGGACATAACCGGCGGCTCCGCGCTGCAGCGCTTCCACGGCGAGCCCTTCGCTGCCGTGGCCGGTCATCAAAATGATGGGAATTCCGGCATGATGCAGCCGCACGGCAGAGACAAGTTCGAGCCCGTTGCGGTTGGGCATTTGCAAATCAGTGACGATGATGTCGGGCGCGGCCTGGCGGATTTTGGTAAGGGCGTCCGCTCCATCTTCCGCGAACTCGACAAGATAGTTGGACTCCCGTTGCAAAAGTCCGCCGACGAAACGGCGGTCTACAGCGGAATCATCGACAACAAGTACTTTTGCCATGACGAATTCTCCCGGCGCGAGGCTGCTCGGGTCCGTCCTTGGCTCTCCAGTTCTACCGCGGTCCACCGCGGCCTTGCACATAGTCTAGCAGAATTGGATGCAGCTTTGCCAACTCCTGCCGCAGCAAAAGGAAAATCTCTTCCACCCCATCCAGAGTCTTCTCCTGGCTGAGTTGCTCCAGGCCGTGGGCCCGGTCTAGGACGGATTGGGCCTTGAAATACCGCATCGAACCCTTGATGGTGTGGGCGGCCCGTCCGAGCAACTCAAAATCCGACCCGTCAATGGCTTCGCGGAGTTCCCTCACCCGTCGCGGTTCTTCTTCCAGAAAGGCCTCGACAATATCGCGCAAAAGTGCGTGGTCCCCACCGCAAGTCTTGAGCGCTTCGTTCCAGTCCATCACCCCCTCAGCCGCATGCTCCTCGCTTTCGTCATAAGAAATGATGCGACTGACGGACTCGCTCAATTCGTCGCCCAGCACCAGGCGCATAGCAGCCAGGAGTTGCCGTTCGCGGATGGGCTTGGAAATGTATTCATCCATGCCAGCCGCCAGGCAGCGCTCACGGTCCCCCTTCAGTGCATGGGCCGTCATGGCAATGATCGGAATGGGGCGTCCTCCCTTGGCTTGTTCGCGTTCGCGGATTTGTCTTGTGGCCGCCAGGCCGTCGAGCTCCGGCATTTGCACGTCCATCAGAATGATGTCAAACTTGCCGCGCCCCAGGGCATTGATGGCTTCCTGTCCGTTATTGGTCACCGTCAACTGGTGCCCGTGCCGCTCCAAGAGACCGACCGCTAATTTTTGGTTCACCAGGCTATCTTCGGCCAACAAGATGCGCAGCGGACGGGTCGCGGGCGGCTCTTCGTCGAGCACACTGCCGGAATCCGTTTCTTCCACCCCGCCAAGTGCCGCCACAATGGCGTCAAACAGCTCTGACTGCTTCACGGGTTTGAGCAGCCGCTGGGCCACATCGTATTTATCGCAATTACGCGAATCATCGGGGCGTTCTCCAGAGGTGAGCACGATGATGATCGTTTCCGCCAATTGCTGGTCTTTGCGAACCTGGGCAATGAGCTCGAAGCCGTCTTGGACCGGCATGTTAATATCCGTCAGCAGCAGCTCAAATCGCCGGCCAGCGGCGGTCGCTTCGCGCAGCAGAGACAGGCCCTCTTGGACGGAGTTTCCAGCAACGGGAATCATGCCCCAACTGGTGACCACCTCCTCCAGAATGCGGCGGTTAGTGGCGTTGTCATCGATGATCAGCACCCGCGTGCCGCGGACCGCGGTCTGCCGAGGAGCTTCGTCCTCGTCGGGCGGATTGGCGCAGGCTTGCAGAAAAACATTGAAGTAGAACTTACTCCCTTTCCCTACTTCGCTTTCCACCCAGACCCGCCCCCCCATGATTTCCACCATCCGCCGGACAATTGTCAGCCCCAGCCCAGTGCCACCGAATTGCCGCGTGGTCGAAGTATCAGCCTGCTCAAAGGCGTCGAAAACCCGGTCAATCTTCTCGTGCGGAATCCCGATGCCTGTGTCGCGGACGCAAAACAACAGTTCCAAAATGTTGTCCCGCTCGGCCTGCAAAGTGACCTCCACCACCACTTCTCCTTCAAGGGTGAATTTGATGGCATTGTTGACCAGGTTGATTACGACTTGCCGCAGTCGGCCGGCATCTCCCACCACCCATTCCGGCACGTCCGATTGGATATCGAGGGCCAATTCCAGTCCTTTGGCATGAGCGCGCAGGGCGAGCGACTTGACGGCGTCGCCGATACATTCCCGCATCCGCAAGGGCATGCTTTCGAGCTCGATTTTGCCTGATTCGACTTTGGAGAAATCCAGGATGTCGTTGATGATTCCCAGCAGCGACTCGCCGGAAAGGAGCACCATTTTCAGGTATTCCTTTTGCTTGGGGTTGAGCGGCGTGTTGAGGACCAGCTCGGTCATGCCGATAATGGCGTTCATCGGCGTACGGACTTCGTGGCTCATGTTCGCCAGAAACTGGCTCTTGGCCAGGTTGGCGGCGTCGGCCGCATCCCTGGCAACCTTCAGCTCGTGTTCGGTTTGCTTTTGCCGTGTGATGTCGACCACAAAGCAAATGCATTCGGTTTCCGAGCCCTCGAGCATTGTCAGACCGACCAAGACGGGAACTCGCTGTCCGTTCTTGTGGATGAATTCTTTCTCAAATGGCAGGCACATTCTGGTGTCGTGGAGTTGGACCAATGCCCGCTCATCCGCCGCCTTGTGGTCGGGCGGGGTGATGGCATCTCCACGGAGTTGACCGGACTGAAGCTCTTGACGCGAATAGCCAATCATCTCCAGCAGGGCATCGTTCGCCTCCAGAATGCGGCCATCGAGTTCCGCCACAAGCACTCCAAACAGCGGCGATTGCACCAGCCGACGAAAACGGGCGTCGCTTTGCCGTGCCGCATTTTCCGCTTCTTTTCTCGCGGTCACATCCCAAAACATTCCTTGCACACCCACGGTATTTCCGCTAGCGTCGCGGACGGGCGCTTTGAGAACTTGCACGTACAGACGGCGACCATCGTCGGGATGGATGTAATCCTCGACGTCCTCCAAAGATTCTCCGGTACTGAGCACGTGCTCATCATCACGGCGATACTTACTGGCCTGCTGGGCGGGGAAGAAGTCAAAATCGGTCTTGCCGATGATGGCCTCCAGCGGTTTGCCGAGAGTCTCGCAGAACAGCTTGTTGGCATCGATAAAACGGCCTCGCAGGTCTTTGCGAAAGACATTGAGAGGCAACCCCTCCACGAGCGATTGATAAGCCGCCTCTTGCTCCCGCAACGCGGCCTGGGTTTGCTGCTTCTCCGCAACCTGGGCCTGATACTCCGCATCACTCTTACTGGCCATCCACTGTGGCAGAAGAGGAAAGAGTGCCAGGACTGTCCCCCAACTGAGGACCGCCATGACAACCTTGACAACCAGAGCCAGGCGGTAGGCGGGCCACCAATAGGAAAACGCATCCAGGAGGTGCACTCCGGCACCAACAACGAGGAATGCCAGGAACCACCAGATCCATGGTGGAAAGGTCATCTTCTTGCGCCGCAGCACATTGAGGACGATGAGCGCAGGGATGAACGCGAGCGCCGTCCACGTCGCCAGATTTGCGGCGATGTAAATGAGCGCCATCGCTGGCGATCCCGTCGGGCCCTCTTGCCAGGGTCTGGAAAAGCCATCGGTATTGAAGAGTTGGGACCAGAAATCCCACATGCAGTGTTCCTCCCCCGCGATTGAGTGTAGCTACGTAGCTAGCGAGGGGCAAGTTTCCAAGATTTTGCTCTTTGCAGGCAACTCTTCCCTCGGCACAATCCCACCCCATGAACCGCACGTTTCAAGCTCGGGCCTGGATCATTTTGCTGGCGCTCGCTGGGGGCCTGCTCGCGTTCCAACTCTTGGAGCGCACCCAAGGGTGGACGACGCGGTCCCAAGCAGAACAACTGGGAAAGGAGCTGTTGGCTGCTCAGACACCCGAACAAGCAAAAGCAATTGCACGGGAACTGGGAGAATTGGGCGACTCGGCAATTCGGCCGCTGGTCCAAGGACTGGTTAGCGAAGAGCCGCTGGTCAGCGCGGCGGCAGGCGAGGAGATTTCAGGCAGGCTGGCGGCCTGGCGGCAATTGCCGAGGAGGGTTTCGGGGGTCAAGACAGCGGCTCTTGCGAGGGAACTGGCTACCAATTGCGAGTCCATTCCTCCGGAGCAATACCGCGCGGCCAGGCAATGGGCTGAGGCCATTCTCCTATGGCCGCTGAAAGGGAGCGCGGTCGACGCAGCTGCGCTTTTGGAAGATTGTGAAGCGATTTTGAGACTGCCGGAGCCCCATGAAGGACTCGTAGCCGAACGACTGGCCCGGCTGCAGAACCAACCGCCCGAGGCGGTGGCTCCAGAGAATGCTCTTGAGGTCGAGACTCCACCGGAGGGCTCCTCGAATCTGGCACCCATCGTTTCACCGCACGACGTTGTCGGGATGCCAACTACCTCGGGGTCGCTGGCGGATGAAGATCCGGGCGACAATGAGCCGCTTCCTCCCCATCCACGAGAGCCACGTGGAATCTATGTCCCCCGCGCCCGCGCGATTGAAGACGCTGCGCCGCCACGCGAGCCCAAGACCTTGCCGCCAAGTGAGCCGCTGCTATTACCGCCCGTAAAGGCCTCGGCTGAAGCAATTGAGGAATTGACATCAATGTCCGAAATGGACCTCATGCGTGACCTCCATTCCGAGAGTCCCGCCGTGGTGGCCGGAGCCGAAAATGAACTGGCTCGGCGCGGATACAAAGCGGTGCACCTCTCCCTCGCACGGCAACTCACAAGTCCCAACTCAGCAGTACGCCTGAAGCTCGCGCAATCGCTGCCTCGGACCGGTGGCATCGACCCGCGGCCGTGGTTATTGCGGCTCAGCGAAGACCCGGACCAATCCGTTCGCTCAGCCGCTTTGAGCATCCTACGGACCAGCCAGGATCCAGAGTTGTTGCAAAAGCTCCGCCGCTGACGGTGTTAGAATACGTCTTCATCCATGCCCATCAGAGCGCAAGAGAGTCCCGTCGTCGGCCGACTCGCCCCTTCACCAACCGGCGCGCAGCACATCGGTAATGCGCGGACCTACTTGCTCGCCTGGCAGTGTATCCGTTCCCGCGGCGGCAAGTTGGTCTTGCGGATGGAGGACATCGACTCTCCCCGCATCAAGCCCGGCGCGGCACAGCAGGCGATTGACGACCTTAGCTGGCTTGGCTTGGATTGGGACGAAGGACCGGATGTCGGTGGTCCGCACGCGCCTTACGTGCAGACGCAAAGAACTGATCTCTACCGCTCCGCCCTGAAGCAACTCCAGACAGCCGAGCAGGTATACCCCTGCACCTGCACGCGCACTGACGTCGCCGCCGCGGCCAGCGCACCGCATTTTGGGCAGGAAGGGCCGCGTTATCCGGGCACTTGCTCCTATCGGCGGGCAAGCGACGCCGAGGGACTTCTTGAGCTAGGCGTGGCGTTTGCCTGGCGGTTTCGCACTTCGTCGTTCCGGCATGAGTTTCACGATCTGGTCGCCGGACCGCAAAGCTGCGATGTTCACAGCCAGCTCGGCGACTTTGTCGTCTACAAGAGCGACGGATCTCCGGCATATCAATTGGCAGTGGTAGTGGACGACATCGCGATGGGGGTGAACGAAGTCCTGCGCGGCGACGACCTGCTGCCGAGCGCTTTCCGGCAACTGGAGCTCTATCGGTTCTTCAGGGCTCACCCTCCGGCTTTCGCGCATGTTCCGCTGGTCATTGGCGAAGACGGCCGCCGCCTGGCCAAGCGGCATGGAGACACCAGGATTTCTCTGCTGCGGGAAACACAGGTGCCAGCCGCAATACTGGTCGGCTGGCTCGCGTGGTCTGCCGGCTTGCGGCAGACGTCGGAGCCGTTGATGCCACGGGATCTGCTGGCGGACTTTACGCTCGATAAGCTCCCGAGGGAGCCCTTCGTGTTTACGGCAGAGATGCTCAGGGAGTTGCTTAGCCACCGGCTCCAGGCGGTGCCCTCCCCGCGTGGACGCGGGGGCTAAGCTTTGGAATGGCGTCGAGGCAACCTACATCACCGCAAAGTAGTTTTCCACCGCCAGGTCAAAGTACTCGCAGCTCATCTTGGGCGTCAGCTTCTTATAGAAGCAGTGGTTTTTCACCTGCGTCAGCAGGTCGCGAGGCTGGCAGGCGCGGAAGGGACGGTTCTTGGCCTTGTAGTGGGTCTCGATGAGGTGATTGAGTGCCGTCTCATTCATCTCGAAGCCGAGCTTGGGGCACATGAACTTGAAGAGATTGCGGAACTCTTCCTCGCTCGGGTTGACGACTTCGATCTTGTACGGAATACGGCGGAGAAAGGCTTCATCCACAAGGTCCCGTGGCTCCAGGTTGGTGGAGAAGACGATGAGCTGGTCGAAGGGGACCTGGATCTTCTTGCCGTTGGGGAGGTTGAGGTAGTCGTACCGTTTTTCCAGCGGCACGATCCAGCGATTGAGGAGCTGGTCCGTGCTCATCTTCTGGCGGCCGAAGTCGTCGATCACCAGCGTGCCGCAGTTGCTCTTGAGCTGCAGTGGAGCCTCGCTGATGCCGGTGGAGCGGTTGAGGCAGACTTCCAAGCTATCCATCGTGAGCTCACCGCCCACGACGATCGTGGGCCGGCGAATGCGAACCCATCGCTGGTCGATCTTGGAGGAGTTCCAAAGGGCCGAATTGGCCGGCGGAGGACATTCTTCGTGATTGACCGGGTCGAACAGGCGGATGATTTCGCCGTCGATGCCGATCGCCCGCGGAATCCAGATGAACTGGCCAAAGGCCCGCGTCACGCGCTCGGCAATCGTCGTCTTGCCGTTTCCCGCGGAGCCGAACAGAAACATGCCGCGACCGGAATTGATGGCAGGCCCCAGGCGGGTGAGCATTTTCTGGTTGACCAGGATGTCGCTGAAGGCGTTATGGAGGTCCTCCTCCGTGGGATGTTGACGAGTCAATGACTGGGCTTCAATCGCAATGATGTAGTCCGCCAGCGCGACAGGGGAAGCTCCGTAATAAGTGCAGTGTTCGAGATACCGTCGGGCTCGTTCCCGGCCCAGGTCCGTGAGCTGATAGAGATAGTCGTTCATCGGCGCAGCGCCGCGATAGATCAATAGCTGGTCCAGCTTCAGTTGCCGCATGAGCAGGTCGAGCAGCACAAAGGGCATGCGGATCTGCTCGGCGATTTCTCGGCCGGTCATGTCGCCGCGGGCCAGCAGATATTTGAGAATCAGCGACTCCACTTCGGAATCGGTCAGGCCCGCCTCGCGGATGGAGTTAGGTTCGAGCGGAATGAAGGCATCCAAGGGAGCATTCGGGCCGGCTCCTTTTTCCATCGCGGCAGGCGGAGCGGGCGAAGCCGCGAGTGAGGCGATAGCCGGCGTCGTTTTGCGCGTATCAGGAGACGTCATCGATTGGATGCGCGAAAGCAGTTCCGCCAGCTTGGCATCCTGCTGAGTGCCCGCAGGATCCGCATCGTCGCGCAGGGCAGGCCGCGCGGCGGTCGAGGTCCAAGGATCTCGTTCGACCGGTGAATGGCTCTTGCCGCCGTCGAGGCCCAGAGTGGCAGTCGTGTTTTCGGCAGAGGTGGCCATGGCGAAACTAACTTGGGATGGAAGGTGATTCGTTGCCGAAAATGATGCTCTCGGTCGTCCTGGTAAACCTACCTTGTCGGATTCGGAGGTCAAACCGTCGTCACATCCCCTAACACCGTCACATCCGGGGCGAGACCATTTCGCATCCGCCGCAAAGTGCAGACGAGCGACGTATGAATCTGTATGAGCGAAGCAACCCTCGAAGAGGCCACCATCTGCTCGCTGGAACTTCCGCCCAAGCGCCCCGAAGCCCTCGAGCGATTGTTCCAGCACATCGGCACTGTCGCCACTTTGCCGGCCGTGGGACAGCGAGTTCTGGATCTGACCGAAAATGACACGGCATCGCCCGATGACTTGCGCGATGCCATTCAGGGAGACCCCGTGCTGGTCGCCCGAATCCTGAGGCGGCTCAATTCGTCGTACTTCGGCCTCAGTCACAGAATCGCCGATGTCCGCACGGCAGTGAGCTTGCTAGGGGTGCGGGAAATCCGCAACCTGGCGATTACCGTCCTCATGTCCAAAATGTTCGAGGAAGAGGGCAGCCACGCCGCTTATCGGCGAGAAACCCTCTGGTCGCACTGCGTGGCCGTTGGTGTCTGCTCTCGTCTGGTGGCGCGAGTCAGCGGGCGAGGAGTGCCCGAAGAGGCTTATGTTGGCGGCCTGTTGCACGACATCGGCCTGATCTTGCTCGACCAGACGCTGCGCCGGCATTTCGTCCGCGTGGTGGAGGGAATCAGCCCCACGGTTCCCACCTGCAGTCTGGAAGCCCAGATCCTTTCGTTCGACCACGCCACGCTCGGCGGCTATGTCGCCCAGCGGTGGCACTTCCCCCAGAAGATTGTGGACGCCATCACCTACCATCACGCTCCGCTCAAGTACACCGGGCCGCACAAGGAACTGGTGTTTATCGTCGCCATCGCCAACTATCTCTGCAGCCGGGCCGGCCGGACTTCGCTCGGTATCCACAACGTCGTCGCGCCGCCCGACGAAGCCTATAGCGGGCTGGGACTGGACCAAGTTTCGCTCACCATCATCTGCTCGGAATTGGAAGCAACGCTCGACAAGGCAGAGGCCCTGGCCACGCCGTAGGTCGATCCACCGGCATCTTCGGCACATTCGGCACGCCTTGCCGCAATGATGCCCCGCGGCAACAGCGGATGTTGCCAATTGGCACCAGGAGGCCAATTCGCATGGTACGCTTGAGGGCGCGGAAACTCCCTGCGCACATTGCGTATTAGGTGCCTCATGTTGTCCCCCTCTTACTTCCGCCTGACTTCGCTGCTGCTCATTGCGGCCGTTGGTTGTTCGCATCTGCGGCTGCCGGCGATTGATCCGTCGGGACAGCGGATTTTCACAGGGGGAAGCACCACGCTCGCCGGGCCGGATTGCCCGCTTTTCACGCACCCCGCGGCAGCGACAACGCCTCCGGCCATCGTTGCTGGGCCGGCCGTCAAGCCGCCATGCAATCCGCCGATCGTCGCCCAGCCAGTGGTGGCTGTCCCAATCGTTGCGGTCCCGGTCGCCGCGGTTCCCGCTCCGATCCAGCAGCCGGCCTGCGGGCCACAGGGTTGTCCCACCGGACCGCAACTCAAGGTTTGTCCGGCCCAACTCGTTGCCCCCGTCGGCAGCGAAGTCGTCGTCACTGCCGGCCTCTGCGGCCCCAGCGGCTACTACCTGACCAAACAGCCGCTCGAATGGATGCTCGCGCCGGATGGCGTCGGCCAGATTGTGCAAGTCGGCAAGGAAACCAACAACAGTTTCGCCAGCTACTTCCGCGGAACGCCGAACAAAGTCGGCCCGAACTACGTCCGAGCTCACACCTCCACCACTCGGCAGGTCATCACTCGCGGCACTCCGTCGCAGTTGGATGACGTGGCCCTGGAAAAAGGCCAAAGCTGGATCAGCGTCACATCGCCGACGGAAGGGACGACCAACATCACCGTTTGGGCACCCGCCGAAGGGAATTGGGAGAAGCGGCGCCAGACGGCAACCATTCTGTGGGTCGATGCCAAGTGGAAATATCCTGCTCCGGCAATCGTTCGTTCCGGCGCGGGAGGGCGGCACATCCTGACGACCAAAGTTACGCGCGGCAACGGCGCACCGATCGACAATTTCATTGTGCAATACGAAGTCCTGGACGGACCCGAAGCCGGTTTCGGAGCGGCGGGCCAAAAGACACTTAACGCACCGCACACCGGGGGCGGCAACTATTCGGCGGAACTGCTTTCCAAATCGGGCCAGTCCGGCGTGACCACGGTCATGGCCAGAATCTTTCGTCCGGCCCAAGGTACTTTCCCGGAAATGCTCGTCGGTCAGGGGCTCACTTCCGTGACTTGGAGTTCTCCCGGATTGCACGTTCAGGCAGTCGGTCCAGAGGTGGTTCCGCTTGCTGGCACTGTCAATTATCAGGTCAAGGTTTACAACTCCGGCGACGTGGCCGCTCGCGACGTGAAGCTCAGTTTCACGCCTCCCAGCGGCGTGACGTTCCTGAATGCAACTCCTTCGCCCGGTGCTTTCGGCCAGATGCTGCAATGGCGGCTCGGCGATTTGCAGCCGGGTACGGCGACGGTCATCGATATCAACTGCCGTTCGTCGATGGCCGCGGATATTCGGGCCAAGTTCCGGGCCGAGAGCGCGGAAAAGCTCGTTTCAGAAGCGAACGTCAATACCAAAGTGTTTGCCTCCGCCCTCTCCGTCAAATCGACCTCGGCCACTCGGGTGGAAGTCGGCCAGGAAGTGCAGTTTAAGGTGGAGGTGACCAATACGGGCCGCACAGCGTTGACCAACGTCACCATTACCGACACTTTCGATCCCGGCCTGACGCACACGGCCGGTGAAGTAAGCCCCATCGTCAAATCGCTCGACACAATTGCTCCGAACGAGACCAAACGCTTTGCCGTCACTTTCCGCGTCGATCAGCCGGGCAAGCTTTGCCATCGCCTCGACGTGCTGGCGGATGGCGGTCATTCCGGTGCCACCACCGGTTGCGTGGAAGCAGTTGCCGCCGCAGCCGAGGCGATGCCCAAGGTTTCCGTTGTGGTGAGTGCCCCGCGAAAGCTGGAAGTGGGCAAGAAAGACATCGTGCGAATTGAGATCAAGAACGGCTCGTCCACGCCGCTGACCAATCTGCGTCTGACGGCCAGCTTTCCCAAGAGCCTTGCTGCGATTCAAGCTTCCGGCGGCGCTCCCCTGGATGAAGAGGGGCTCAACTGGCTCATTGCCCGCTTGATTCCCGGCGAGTCCGTCGTCAAGCAAATTGAGTTCGAAGGAGCTGCTGTCGATGCCGCAGCTCTCATCAAGGCGCGGCTCACGTCGGACCAGGCACCGGTACAGATCAGCCAAGGGAGCATCAACGTCGCCACGCCGGCCATCACGCCGCCGCGTCCGCCTGGTAGTGGAATTCCCGGCACCGGCATCACCCCTCCGGCCAACGCGGAGAACCTGAAAGTCGATGTCGCGGCCCTCAACGAGCCAATCGGCGTCGGCATGACAGTGACCTACCGCATCGACGTAGAAAACCGAAGCCCCCAGGCGGACGACGACGTCTCGATCACGCTGATTCTGCAGGACGGCCTGAAGTTCAAAAGCCTGACGCCGGGGGACAAATACCCCTTGGCATCGTCGGGCATGGGACGATACGAGATAAACCCCATCCGCACCATCCGCGCTAAGGAGAAGCTTACCGCACTGGAAGTGAAGGCAACTGGCGAAAAAGTTGGAGCCTGCAAATTCCAGGTCGAAATTCGGAGCAAGCGGAACCCCAAACCGATCTTGGCGGAAGTGACAACGCGGGTGAATTAACTGGCGGGTACGTTCGAAGGTGAGCCGACGTTCCGTGCGTATACTTGTGTCGAATGCATGCGTCGCCACAAGTCGTTAGGTCAATGAGTGATATGTCGACATCCCACGACGAAATTACGCCGAAAAACTAGCCGCCCCAAGACTTTCCAACTTCCCCAATCGCGTGGAAGGCTAAGCGGATTCACTTTCTACATCTCGCGGAGCACCCGCTCCATGTACTCCATACTCTCCCGAGCCAGGCGTTCAGGGCCGGGTTCGTAGTCGAATACTTCAACGCTCACCCAGCCGCGGTAGTCGATGTCGGCGAGGGCCTGGAAGATTGGGTGGAAGTCGACATCTCCCATGCCGGGGCCGCGGCGGTTCGGGTCGTTGGCGTGGAAGTGCTCGACGAGGGAGGCGCACTCGCGAATGATCTGCGGGATCGGCTTGGATTCGGTGGACATCGCCTTCACGTCCAGATGTAGCCGGCAGTTGGGAGAGCCGACCATTTCGCAGAGCTGCATGCCGAGGTCGGCCGTGTTGAGGAAGTCTCCTTCCGCGGGTCCGAGCGGCTCAACGGCGAGCGTTACAGAACATTCCTCCAATATCGGCAACGCCCGGTGGATGCAATCTGCGGCAAGCTCCATTCCCTGTTCGTGACTCACTCCCGGCAGCAGATTACGCTGAACCGGCGAGCCCAGCACCATCACCCGCCCTCCAAGATCGCGACAGAGGCGGGCGAGTTCTCCCAGGTAATCAGCCGTCGCCTTGCGGACGGCGTCATCCGGCGTTGTCAGGTAATAGCCAGTTGTTTTGGCAAGAAGCCAGTGCAGCCCCACGACTTCGAGCCCCGCGTCCTCCGCCTGGCGGCGAACCTCGTCTCGCTTGGCGGACGAAATGTCGTAGGCATTGGTCGAAATCGTGAAAGGAGCGATTTCGATCCCCGTGTATCCCAGCTCGCGAGCGAAGGCGAATGCCTTTTCAAAGGGCCAGTCCTGGAAGGTTTCGTTGCAGATTGCGAAGCGCATTGCCAATTCCTCATCCGATTGCCAGCAGATTTCTCAAATCACTCAGTCCGCCAGCATGGCCCGATCCAGTGATTTTCGCAAGCGTACGCTCCTCACGAAAAAGAGTGTATCTCGCAAAGCCGCAGAGCAAGCAGAGTTGGTGTTTCCATCACTTCACGACAATGGGCACTGTCGTTTCCGAAATCACAGGCCATTTGCCATCTTTCAAGGCGGTCGCGCGGATTTTGAAGGACCGCTCGCCAGCCAGCCGAGGATCGCTCGCCAGTCGGATGCGGAATATCGCTTCGGTCTTTTCTGACGAGAGAATCATGGGCTCCGCCGTCGCTAAGCCCGCGGGTAATTCGCCGGGGACCAACTCCAATTTGACTTCTTCCCGCAATTCCGCCGCGCGCGAGAGCTGCAGCGGAATGACAAGCTCGCTGCCGGCCGCGGTGGTGTATTCGCCGGGGGCATGGGCCAGCTTCATGAACGCCCCTTCCGGCAAAATGCCGATCCGCAGCTCTTGCCGCTGGAGCAGCGTCCGCTTGTTCCCCTTGGGATCCGCCACCTGTACCCGGCCGTTCAAAATCATGCGGCTGCTCTTGGTGGTCTCCATCCATTCGGGGACGAAGATGGGGTATTCAACTTTGGTGGCAGACGGCGGTACGGTGAATTCGTCGCTGGCCAGCCCCTGGCGATGTCGCTGCTGCTTGGCGGTCATTTCGAGGACCACTTCCCCTTGATACCCTTCCAGCCGGTCGATGAAGACGGGAGCGAGAAAAGTGCTGCCGCGGCGGACCTTGCGTACGTCGTCGAGCCCTTCAGGAGTGATCTTGATGCAGGGCTTCATCGTGACGGCGATCAGAATCTTGGCGTCATGCGTGATTACTCGCCCGCCGACGTTTGCCACCAAAGTGACCGTGGCCAACGAAGCACTGGCCGGAGCGTCAGCAGCGACCGTGAGATCGACGGGAATTGCGGCCTGATCCGCGGGAATGACGAGGTTGGTGGGAACCGTCACCCCGGCGGGAAGACCAGCAATGGTAATCGTCACCGGATCCTTGAGACCCGACAGTCGCACTATGGGTATGGGCAATTTCAGCGGAGCGCCGAGAGGCAAAACGAGCTGCGTCGGCAGCGTGACGGTGAAGTCTTCCCTTTGCGGTTCGATGGATAACCGATAGTTCGTTTGCCGACTGCCGCTCGCGCCGCTCTTGTCGCTGACAACGATTTTGTACGCGCCATCGGCGGGCACGGCAAAGAGGAGTAACGGGTCGGTCGTGCCTGGCAAATCATCGGCAGTCGCGATTTGCTTTCCATCCGGCCCGAGAATGTTCAGCTCCAGATCGAGCGGTGAACCAAGTCTGTTTGCTTCGGCAGCGACTTTCCACTTCTCGTCTTTCTTGAGCGTGACCGCGAAGGTTTCCGAGCCGAACCGCGTTTCGATGGCGCTCGTGATGGCGATTGGGAACGCCGCGATTGGCGTTTCTGTTGCGCCGGCCGGTTTCACTTGCTCGGCAAGATCGCTGAGCAAGAGCGTTATGGGGGGCGCGATGCCGTGCGGCGTTTCCAGTTTGTACTGAAAGGAAATAACTGCGGCATCGGCTGGGAAGGTGACATCCTTGGCCAAAGTTTCCACTTGTGCCGCGCCGGTCGCGATGCCGATGCCCACGAAGTCAATCTTCTGAGTCGTCCCGCGCTTTCCTGCCGCCGGATAAGCGGCCAGCACTTGCGGGCCACGGGTAATGGCCAGCCGATAGACATAGGAGAAGTCGCCGCCGAAGTCGAGGTCGTGCAGACTGAGCGTGTATTTGCCCCCCGCCGTCGCCGCGAACGTCGTGACGAGGTCCCGGCCTTGCGTATCGGCGAGGTCCACAATTACCTTGCCCGCGGCATCGCGGACTTGCAGCATGCCGTGAAGCTGCATGGTCTGGGGAGCAATCAGCCGATGGGCAAACAGCTCAATCGTCACCGGACCGGCCTGCGGCGTGGTGAATTCATAGCGATCGATCTCTTCGATCTTGCGAATCTGGCCGTTTACCGTAATCGGCAGCTCGGCGAGAACCTGCGGTGCTTTGCGGCCGGCATCTTCGGCAATCTCCGGCGCGGAGCCGACATGAATGAAGCCAACCGGCGACGCACCGTTAGCATTGGCCACCTGCCACTTGACGATCCCCGGCGGAACATCTGCTGGAATCGTCAGCTTGGCCGGAAACTCCCGCGGCAGCGGCCAGGCATAGCCGCGCCCTTTGGCTTCGAACCAGTAGGGGGGCTCGGGGACGAGGACGGCGGACGGGGGGCCGATGATTTCCAGCTTGATCCGCGGATCATGCACGAAAATCTGCATGTCCGGCGTCCAATCGTATCCCCCCAGCTTCACCTCCACCGTCTGCCCCGCCTGCCCGCCAGCCGGATGCATATAGCCAATCTCGGGCGCAAGCTGTGCGCGGGCGGAATGCGCCCCGAGGAGCAGGACGATGGTGAGAAAGGCACGCTTCATAGTCGTTGATAACCACTATGGGAAGGATGTTGATTCAGTTCTCAAAGTATAACTGCCCGCCAGGCATTCCCTCCACCCGAACGGCATACACTATTAGGCCTCGAAATTATTGCCATTTGTCTGGCGGAGGCTTGAGCGCCTTGCGGGCCGCCTTCAGGTCTCGCTGCCAGGCCCTGGATTCTGCCGGAGAGAGTTTGACCTTTGCCAAGACCGCTGCGAGGGCCTTTCCGGTGCTACCCGAAAGGCGTTTGTCTTTGAGTATTCGTTTTTTACGTGGCATGAGTGACTACGTTGAGATTGGCTGTGTCGGCAAAGTCTCGAGAGTTATCGGTAAGGATTTGGACCTAATCAACTTCCCGGCTGACCGAAGAATTATGAACAGAAGGAAACAAAGGGAGCAAAGGCAGGAATACTAAATCTCACCTCTCTTCGTTGCCTCCGTTTCCTTCTGTTCGATTCCCACATTAACGCCGTACCTCGCGGACGAATGCCATGAGGTCATCAATGGATTCTTCCGGTGGCCAGTCGCCAGCAAGTTCCGACGGATCGGCGCAAGGCTGAACTCCTTGCTCTTTCGCCAACTCGTCGATGCTCTTGTTCGACCAGAATGCAGAGTCCATCCGTTCGATCTCAATGCGCACAAGGGTACCATCAGGTAATGGAACGGGCGTATCCAGTACCGCAACGCCGTTTTGAATATGGCCGTGGTAGGTCATGGAGGTTGTCCGGTTTCGACAGCGTTGCAACTTCATTATATCTTGCGCGAGGTGACCACAAGCGTGTCATCGGGCCGCATCGATTTCGACTCCCAAAACGGCTTGGCGACTTGTCGGATATTTACTTCATCGGATTCGGAGGGGAACAGAATATCCAAATATTGGTCTGCAGCAAAACCAAGATCATGAAAGATCCGACCGACATCCACCGAAAGTGCGGCCTTGCATTCGTCGGAGTCTTCGTGCGTTCGAATGCATAAAGCGACATGCCGTCGCAGGTCCGATCCTTCGCTGCTGTTCCGCTGATACATGACTTGGCACAAGTATGCGGAGTCACAGCAATTCTCCCGTTCGAAATACTTGCTGAGCAATCTCTTCAAGTCTCGCTCAACATCGCCATCTTGTTCACCAAGATAAGCCACGCGGTGAATTCGGTTTTCGGAAAGTGGAATCATAGTCATTCGGCCTTCAACACGCATCTAGAATGTCCAGCCTGCAAAATCATCCCACTAGCTTCTGCACCACCTGGCCATGCACGTCCGTCAGGCGGAAGTCGCGGCCCTGAAAGCGGAAGGTGAGTTTGGTGTGATCGAAGCCGAGGAGGTGGAGGAGGGTGGCGTACAGGTCGTGGACGTGGACCTTGTCCTCGGTGGCGTTGAAGCCGAATTCGTCGGACTGGCCGAGGGTGAGCCCCGGCTTGATGCCGCCGCCGGCCATCCACATGCTGAAGCAGTTGGGATGATGGTCGCGGCCGTCATTGCCCCCTTGGACCATTGGCGTGCGGCCGAATTCGCCACCCCAGATGACGAGCGTGTCCTTGAGCAGCCCCCGCTGCTTCAGGTCGGTTAAGAGGGCGGCACAGGCCTGGTCGGTGTCGCCGCAATTTTTCTTCAGGTCGGCGACGAGGTTGCCGTGCTGGTCCCAGGCTTCGTGGAAGAGCTGCACGAAGCGGACCCCCTTCTCGACGAGGCGGCGGGCGAGCAGGCAGTTGTTGGCGAACGACGGTTTGCCGGGCTCGGCCCCGTACATGGCCAGCGTCTCCTTGGGCTCCTGCGAGAGGTCCATCAGCTCCGGGGCGCTCGTTTGCATGCGATAGGCCATCTCGAACGAACTGATGCGGGCCGCGATTTCCGGGTCGCCGACCGCGCCGAGCCGCTTCTCGTTGAGCGTGCGGAGGGCGTCGAGCGAATCCCGCTGGGCCTGGCGGTCGATCCCCGGCGGGCTGCCGAGGAACAGCACGGGCTCGCCGCCACTGCGGAACAGGACGCCGCTGTGGGCCGTCGGCAGAAAGCCGCTCCCCCAGTTCGATGACCCGCCGCTGGGCCCCTTTTTGCCGGAGCTGAAGACCACAAAGCCGGGCAAATCCTGCGACTCGCTCCCCAGGCCATAGGTCGTCCAGGAGCCAAAACTCGGCCGGCCGAACTGCTGCGAGCCGGTGTTCATGAAAATCTGAGCCGGGGCGTGGTTGAAGGCGTCGGTGTGCAGCGACTTGACGATGGCGATCTCGTCCACCACCTTCGCCAGATGCGGCAGCAGCTCGGAAAGCTCCGCCCCGCTCTGGCCATGCCGGGCGAACTTGAACTTCGGCCCCAGGAACTTGCTGCTCGGATTGATGAACGCCGCCCGGTATCCCTTGAGCAGCTCCGGCGGCGGCAGCTTGCCGTCCATCTCCGCCAGCTTCGGCTTGTTGTCGAACATCTCCAGATGGCTCGGCGCACCGGCCATGAAGAGATAAATCACCCTCTTCGCCTTCGGCGCAAAATGCGGCTGCTTGGGGGCCATGGGGTCGGCGAAGGCGGGAGCGGCGGATGCCGAGTTGGTTCCGATCATTCCGCCGAGAAGCGATTGGAGCGCGATTGCCCCGAGGCCGACGCCGCATTCTTTGAAGAACCAGCGGCGGGCGGGGGAGGCCGATTTCGGATTTAGGATTTCGGATTTGGGATTTGAGGACATCGGACGGTTCCGTGCTTGGTGTTTTATTCCTTGGTAATCGTCTCATCCATGTTGAGCAGCACGCGGGAGACCAGCGTGTAAAGCGCGACGTCGGCTGGCGTGGCTCCTTCCGGCGGCGCGACTTTGCCTCCGGCTTCGCCCGTCGCGATTTCGGCCGGGTTCACCCAGCCGTCGGAGACGCGCTTGCGCTGTTTTTCGAGGAGTGTTTTGAGGGCCGTGACTTCGTCCGCTTCCGGCGGGCGGCTGACGCAGAGGCGGAAGGCGTAGGCGAGGCGGGCGTCGTCGGTTTTGCCAGCTTCTTTGAGGACGCGGAGGGCCATGGCCCGGCTGCATTCCATGAAGACCGTTTCGTTGAGGGTCGTGAGGGCTTGCAACGGCGTGTTGCTGCGGGTGCGGCGGACGCAGGAGAAGTCGCCGTTGGGGACGTCGAAGTTTGTCAGCATTGGATACGGAGTGCTGCGACGGCGGAAGGTGTAGACCGCACGGCGGTAGCGCTCGGGGCCCGTTGCTTCCGTCCAGACGAAGGGGCCGTAGCTGGTTGGAGGCAGGAAGAGGAACGCGGGGGCGGGAGCGAACACCGGCGGGCCGCCGACTTTGGGGTTGAGCAGTCCACTGGCGGCGAGCGCCACGTCCCGCACTACTTCTCCTTCTACCCGCAATCGGGGAGCGCGGGCCAGGAGCCGGTTGTAGGGGTCCTTCTCATACAGCTCCGGCGTGATCTGCGATGACTGCTTGTAGACCGCCGAGTTCACAATCAGCCGGTGGAGCCCCTTGATGCTCCAGCCTTTGTCCATGAATTCGCAGGCCAGCCAGTCGAGCAGCTCCGGGTGCGACGGCTTATCGCTTTGCAGGCCAAAATCTTCCGGCGTGCTGACGAGGCCGGTGCCAAAATACGCCTGCCAGACCCGGTTCACAAAGACACGGGCCGTCGTGGGCGAGCGCTTATCGACGAGCCACTGGGCGAACGTCAGCCGCGTGGCGGGAGCCTTGTCATCGGCGAGCGGATGCAGAAACGCCGGCACCCCGGCGCTCACCGGCCGCGTTGGCTTGAGGAAGTCGCCGCGGCTGAGGATGCGAGTGTCGCGCGGATCGCTGCGGGCATCGAGAATGAGCGAGGTCGAGCCCTTGGGCCATTGCGCCCAGAGTGATTCGATCTTGTCATTGGTTTCCTTCCACTCCGGCACCGTCGTACGCCAATACGAGAAGAGAACAGCGACTTGTGCCGGGCTCCGCTTCTCTTTCTCAACCGCCAAAACTTCCCGCACCCGCGGCGGCAGCGTTTCGAGTGCCGGATTCACTTCCGCGTCGGTCACGCTCAGCCGGAAGCGGCCGACGTTGTTGTTCATGTTGTCGTCGCTGTTCCAGCCGCCGTGCATTTGGCGCAGGTAGATGGAAAGCTCCGTCCCGCCGGCCATTTCCACCGGCTTCTCGGGAATGAAGATGGCGACCCGCGGCACGTTGCGGCGGCCGGGGCCGGCGTCGATCCCCCAGGCGGTCTCGTCCTTGCCGTCGATGGCGTATTCAATCGGCCCGGTCACCCGCTTCTTGTCGGTCTTGTCGTCAAAGTTCGGCTCCAGTGGCCGGTCGGGGTTGCCGAAGTCGGCGGTTGCCTTGGCGATCTTCACCGGGCCGGTTTTGGTGCGGTCCTGCTTGTCGGTCGCGGTCACTTTGAATTCGGTCAGGGCACAGGTCCCCATAAACGACCTCCCCGGCCCATTGCACGGCAGGTTCGGGTCGTTGAGCAGCTCCACGCGGAAGGCCCGCACGGTCTTGAGCGGGCTCTCCCCTTTCATGTGCGTGTCGAACTTCGTCGGGGCATATCCCTGGCAGAGAATCGAGCCGTCCTTCTGCGGGATGTACCGCTGGCCATTATCGCCGCCGTTTTCCACGGCCAGCGTCGTCCATTTGACTCCTATCCCCTCTCCCCCTGGGAGAGGCCGGGTGAGGGTCTGCTCCCACGCGGCCAGCTTCGCCTCCCAGTCCGGCGAGCTGTGCATCAACCCCGCCTCCAAATCCTTGATCTGCTGCGACAACTGGGCCACTTTCATCAGCTCGTCCGCCGTGTAGACCGTCCGCTGGGCTTCGTGGTCGTTGTTGAGGTAGGCGAAGATGCGGTAATACTCTTCGTGCTGGATCGGGTCGAATTTGTGCGTGTGGCACTGGGCACACTGGATGGTCAGCCCCAGCACGCTCTTCCCCACGGCATCCATCCGGTCGAACATCGCGTCCATCCGGAACTGTTCGGGGTCCACGCCCCCTTCCTCGTTGATCATCGAGTTCCGCAGAAAGCCGGTCGCCACAATCTGGTCCTGCGTCGCACTGGGCAGCAAATCCCCCGCGAGCTGCTCGATGACGAACTGGTTGTACGGCAGGTCGCGGTTGAAGGCCCCGATCACCCAGTCGCGATAGAAATAGATGTACCGCTGCTTGTCCTTCTCATAGCCGTCGCTGTCGGCGTAGCGGGCCGCATCGAGCCAGTGCCGGCCCCAGCGTTCGCCGTAATGCTGCGAGCCGAGCAGTTTTTCCACCACCTTCTCGTATGCCTTCGGGTCCTTGTCCGCCAAAAACTCATCTACTTCCTTGGGCGACGGCGGCAGGCCGATGAGATCGAGATAGAGCCGCCGCAGCAGCGTGATCTTGTCCGCTTCGGCGGACGGCTTCAGTTTCTCCTTCTGCAGCCGGGCCAGGATGAAGCGGTCGATGGGCGACTTAGGCCAATTCTTGTCGCTGACCTCAGGCTCCGCGGGACGAACCGGAGCCTTGAACGCCCAGTGGTCCTTGCCGCGAAGATCGAGCGTCACCGATGCACTGTCGGGCCAATCGGCTCCCTGATCAATCCAGGCCCGGATGATCCCGACTTGTTCTGCCGTCAGCGGGTCCCCCTTGGGCGGCATCTTGAGGTCCGCCTCCACCCCGGCGACATACTTCACCAGCGAACTCTCCGCGCTCTTCCCTGCCACAATCGCCGGCCCGATTTCTCCCCCGTGCATGGCCGACCCCTTATGGTCCAGCCGGAACGCCGACTCCTGTTTCTTCGCCCCATGACACTCATAGCATCGCGCCGCAAAGAGCGGTTGGACGTCCTTGACGAAATCCACCTTGCGGTCCACCGGCGGCGGCAACTTGGGCTCGTCCGCGCGAACGGGAGATGCCAAAAGCAGCACGAGCGTGAATAGCGAGAGCAAACGGCGCATGGGGAGGGTCCTGCGGCAAGGAAGGCGGGATACTACGACTTTAACTGCTGCCGGGGGCGGGGGAAAGTGAACGGCGTCTTGACACTTCGCCTCCCTCACGGGATGGTCAAGGGAACGCCCGGCAAGCTTCGCAATTCCTCAAGGAGGAGCCTACTTTGACCACCGTTCTGACTCAGCCCACCGACGCCAAAAGCCTGATGCGACGGGCCGCTTATGATGCCCGTGCGGCTCAGCCCGAAAAGGAGACCGCCAGCGCGGCGGCAACGGCGGCCCTGTTGCAATTGCCGGAGTACCAGCGAGCCAACACGGTGCTCTGGTATCTCGACTGCCGTTCAGAATTGCGGACACGGCACGCCCTTCCGGTAGCTTTGACCAGCGGCAAAAAAATTGTCGTCCCCTACTGCACCGTCGACGACTTCGGGGCCAACAAGCTCGGCCTGTGGTGGCTGCAAAGCATGGACGAGTTAATTGTTGGCAAGTGGAAAATCCTTGAGCCACCGCGAGAGCGGTGGGGGGAAGCGGGCAAGGAGATTGCGACCGAGGAGCTCGACCTCGTTGTCGTCCCCGGAGTCGCCTTCAGCCGCCGCGGCGGGCGGATGGGGAACGGCCAGGGCTACTACGACCGGCTGTTGGGGCGAGTCCGTCCCGACTGTCCGCTGATCGGTCTGTGCTACGAGTGCCAGCTCTTCGACGACCTCGTGGTCAGCTCGCACGACGTCTTCATGGACCAGGTCGTCACGGAGAAGGCAGTCTATCGGGGGCAAGGGCGAGGATAGAGGATAGAGGATAGTCGCCTTTCGCTCCGCGAAAGGACGTCCTTTCGCACAGCGAAAGGCGACACTAAACTGCTCCCATGTCCGCCGTCATCGACGACACTTACGCCGAAGCCTTCCGCAGCATCTACGTCGAGTTTCTGATTACCGCCTGCAATCGGCAGTGGGTCGAGCATGCCGTGCAGGCGGTCACCGGCAACGGCTCGAGCACCATCCTCTGCGACTGCGAAGCGGGACTCGACCGCCATGTCGGCCCCGGTACGAACGAGCCGACTTTCACCCCGGATGGCCGCCCCGGTGCGGTCGTTCAGCTTCATGTTCCGCGATTCAAGAAAGATCGGGAACAGGCCCTGGAAAGGGCGGCCTTAGTCCGGATCAGCCAGAACGTCCTCACTTGCCCGACCGCTGCCTGCTTCAACCTCATCGACGCCGACACGCACTTCAAAATGGGGCGGAAAGTCGCGTTTTTCGGCGACGGCTTTCAGCGGCGGGTGGAGCGGTGGGGCCGCAGGATGTGGTGGATTCCAACGCTCGGAGGAGAGTTCCTCCTCGACCGCCGGCTGGGATATGCGGAAGGGTTGATGGGGGGAAACATTTGGTATCTGGGCGAGTCCACGGAAGCGGCCCTGGCTGCGGCGGAGGCGGGGGTGGCGGCAGTCCAAAAGTGCCCCGGAGTCATCATGCCCTTCCCCGGCGGCATCGCCGGCAGTGGCTCCAAAGCAGGGAGCAAATACTCCTTCACCGTCGCCAGCACCTACGAGAAATTCTGCCCGCTTCTGCGAGAGGACCCGCGCGCCCAATCCGAATTGCCACCGGGCGTCCACTCCGTGATGGAAATCATCATCAACGGCCGCGACCTCGACTCCATCTCGCGCGCCACCCAGGCCGCCCTCGCCGCCTCCGCGGAAACACCGGGTTTGTTACGCATTTCCGCCGGAAACTACGGGGGGAAGCTGGGGAAGAGTTTTATCTACTTGCGGCCGGGGAAGACGTCATAAAGACTCATAGGTTTCACGATTGCCACTTTCTGAGGTACAATTAAGGGCGAGGATTCCTATGAGCCCTATTGTCCTAACTTCCAAGGTCGGCAGCGACGGCGTGCTACAGCTTACTCTTCCCCTGGGACCCGCCGAGGCCAACCAAGAGGTGAACATCACCGTCCAGCCGCTCCGTCCAACCCTGTCCCAAGAAGAGTGGCGGAAGCGCGTGCTGTCCACGGCAGGAAGCATCCCTGATCCAACGTTCGTTCGCCACGATCAAGGGGAGTATGAGGAGCGAACGGAGTTGCCGTGACTCACTTGTTGGATGCAAATTCCTGCATTAACCATTTGCGAAACGGACCCGCATCGAAGGTCACGGCAAAGCTGAGTGCCGCTCCGCCAGGAAGTATCGCTGTCTGCTCGGTTGTCGTGGCGGAACTCATTTATGGGGCCTACCGCAGCGCTCAGCCCGCCCGCAACCTGCTCGAAGTGAGAACCTTTTGCGGGCAATTCCCTTCCCTTCCCTTCGACAACCAAGCAGCCGCGGAATACGGCCGGATTCGTGCGCACCTGGCCTCTCTCGGAACAGCCATCGGCCCGAATGATCTTCTGATTGCCGCCATCGCGTTAGTGCACGACCTGACTCTGGTCACCCACAATGTGCGGGAATTCGGACGGGTTCCTGGGCTGCGAATTGAAGATTGGCAGTAAAGATTGGCAGTTCCAAACTTCATGAGATTCGGATGAGCTTGCAGACAGCTCCTGATGTGAAGCTATGGTCAATCGTTTGTACATCTGAGAGGCCGAACTTTGTCAGATCGTCGTAGCTTTTTGAGAACGAGTGTTTGCTAGCCCGTTTCGATTTGGTCTCGTACACAAGTATCAGGAACTTATGGCTGATGTGGTCCTGCGGCTTTCTCAATTTGTTGACGCATTCACAAAACTCCTGTTCGTTTTGCAGGCTTGCCCCGCCCTTCCAATTCCCCTGTGAACCATCAACGTCCATGTTCCGGCCGGGCATGTAGAACTTGATCTCGACCAGCGCTTTATCCTTCCCGCAAAGAAGGAGCAAATCATAGCGATCCCATTCAATTTGGCCCTTGGTTTTGGGAGCCAATCGCATGATCTCGGCGAAAAGAAATGAGCGAAAGGTTGCCTCATCGGCATTGTTCTCGCCGACGAGATTCAGGTGACGTTGAAGTTTCGACATTGCGCGGTGAAGCGCCGCGGTAAGCAGTTTTCGCACGATAATTGCTCGCTTGATTGACACCTATCGGACCAGCCATCAGGAAGGTCAATCTACCAGTTGCCTTCTGGTGTTTCCATTCGGCCCTACAAAAAAATCTTGAAAACTCTTCTGGGAATCCCTTGGATTTCGATGGGTACTAGTGTATACTGAACAAAAGCGTCTATTCCATCCCCGTTGGTCCCAACGTTTTCCCGGAGGTTCCCATGTCCCTTGATCTGCAAAACCTGAATGCCGAGCTCCGCGAGCTGAACCCGCCGCAGGTGCGGGATCGGCTGATTTTTGAGGCTGTGGCGCTCAAAAACCGCGGGCAGTGCGACGTGGCGGCGGAGCATGGGATTAGCCAGCCGCGGGTGTCGCAGATCGTGGTGGAGGTGGGGGAGTGGCTGGACAGGGTGCTGCCGGGGACGCGGCGGTACGCGAAAGGGAGCGGGGGAACGGCGGTGGGGACGTTCATCGCCGAGACGCAGATCGATTCTCTGATGGAGCAGACGATGCACGAAATGCGAGAGAGCAAGAAGGACAAAGTAACCGAGAAATCGGGGAGACGGGGCGATGTTCAGTGGACCGAAATCAAGACGGTGAAAGGACCAGTCATCCCGGTCGGCCTGCTCAACGTGGCCCTCCGCCTGGCCCAGGCCAAGGCCAAACTGGCCGGCGTGGATATCAGCGGTCGGACGCAGCGGGAGCTGGCAATCGCCGAGGAACGGGAGCGACGAGAGGCGATCGCCAGGGGTCAGGAGTCTGAGGGCAGAGGGGACGAGGAGGTGAAGGCCGAAAAACTGCTTATAAAGAAAGGCGAAAAACACGCCGCTCAGCCGCTGCAGGTCCAGCCGCAAGTGCAGATGGAGCCAGAGGATACGCTGCGTGATGAGCGGGAAGTATTCGTCAAAAACAGAGCGATGAAACAGCTTATAAACCACCTCCGCGAGAATCCCCAGTACGCGGACTGGTCGGAGAAGCAGTTCCAGGAATACGCTCAGTTTGTCTGGGACGACGGTGCCAAAGAAAGTGCCGCATCCGCCAGCGACCCCGCAGACCCTCACCCCGGCCCTCTCCCAAAGGGAAAGGGGGCAGGACGCGGCCTGCGGCTCGCGGGTGCGACTCCGTTTGCAAGTCTCTTGCCAGGAAAGAGCCGCAAACGACAGCGAATGCCAAGCCCCAAGATTCAGCCCCCCTCTCCCCAGGAGCGCCGCCGCGAGTTTTTGGTGCCCCAAGCGGCGGGATAAGAGATTCCCGTAATGTCTCGGCTCCATAAATTGGGCAAGTCGGGCGATTTTTCGCCTTGCGAGGGGCGAGGGGGATTGCTACTATCCGCCCCGATTTCCCGGAACACCTCGCGCTTTCACGACTGCGTACCTGGTCCCATGAACTTTGCTTTGCATCGCCGCCGCAGGACCATCCTGGCGTGGTCGTGCGCGCTGGCGGCGGTGCTGCTGGCCGCGGGTTGCCAAAACAATCCGTTCCAACAGCCGGCGGGAACTGCCGGCGCGCTTTCGCCGGGGCAGTCTGCGGCTTTGCAGTCCGATCAGCAGAAGTTGACGGCGCAGATGGCGGATCTCAATCGCCGGCTGGGGCAGATGGACGGGAACAACGCCGATTTGCACAAGCAGATTGCGGATCGCGACCGGCAACTGAATGCCTCGCAGGAGCAAGTGACCATTCTGCAGAAGCAACTGGGGGAGGCGGGGGCGAAATGGCAAGAGGCCCTCACCGCCAGGAAAGATGCCGAGCAGAAATTGAAAGCCCAGCAAGCCTCCACGCAGTTCAAGGGGGGAGCCGCCATCACGGCCAACAGTTCCGCGCGGCAGTCCCTCTCGATGATCAGCCTACCGGGGCTCGACGTGCGGCAGGACGGCGAAGTGATTCGCATTGAGATTCCCAGCGACCGGCTGTTTGTCCCCGGCACCGCCCAGCCGACGGGAACCAGCTCGATGATCCTGGACGAGATCGCCAACGCCATCGCTCGCAACTATCCGCGGCAGCGCATCGTCCTGGAAGCCCACGGCGATGGCACGGGCGGAGCCAACGCCATCACGTCCCATTCCCTGACCGCCTCGCAGGTCCAATCGGTCTTCCAGCAACTCGTCACCCGCGGCCGAGTCCCCGCCCGGCAGCTTTCGATGCTGGCCCTAGGTGACAACCATCCGCTCGCCGCCGTCACGTCCCCCGAAGGCCGGGCCAAGAACCGGCGGGTCGAAGTGGTGATTTATCCGGATACGATTGAGGGGTAAGGGGGGAAATCCGAATGACGAAATTCGAATGACGAATGCGAAGGGGCGGTGTCATTCCAGTCCCTCGAAGAGCGCCGAGCCGACGCGGACGATGGTGGCACCTGCTTCAATGGCCTCGATGAAGTCGCCGCTCATCCCCATCGACAATTCGGTGAGATCAATCTCCGGCGGACACTCAAGCTTCAGTGTTTCCCGCAACTCTCGCAGCGCTGCAAAGTCCCGCCGGGCACGCTCGCTGCCTCCTTCCAAAGCCGCCATCCCCATCAGGCCGCGAATTCTAATCGCGGGGAGCGTCCCAATAGTCGAAAGTGCGGAGCGTAAAAAGTCGGGCGCAAACCCATGCTTCGCCCCGTCCCCACTGATGTTCACCTCCAGAAGTGTATCGACGATTCGCCCTTGCTTCACCGCCGCCGTGCTGACCGCTTCGAGGAGTTGCAGGCTGTCACCGCTTTGAAGCAGCGAAATCAGCGGCAGCGTCCGCTCGACTTTGTTCCTCTGCAAGTGGCCGATGAAGTGCCAACGGCTGGGAAGTTCCTTCAATGCATCCGCTTTCCGCCACAACTCTTGCGGCCGGCTTTCGGCGAGGTCGTGAAGGCCCGCCTCGAACAGCGCCCTCGCCGCCTGGACATCCACATACTTGGTCACCCCCACCAGCCGAATGTCTTCGGGCCGGCGACCGGCGCGGAGGGACGCTTCCGAAATCTGCTGACGAACGCGGGCGAGGTTGGCGGCGAGACGAGCGACGAGGTCCATCCCATCACACTACACGAAAAACGGGCGGAAGGAATTGATCCTTCCGCCCGTGAAGTGTTACTGAGGATGGGCAGGCTGGAAGCCTACTCCACAGTGTTTACTTGATAAACAGCATTTCCTGGTACGTCGGCAGCGGCCAGAGGTCGTCGGCGACGAGTCCTTCGAGCTTGTCGGCGGCATCTCGGACCTTGAGCATGGCTGGCAACACGCCGTGGCAGCAATGCCTGGCTTCGTCCAGCAAGCCGTTGCTGTGATGGGCCAGGGTCTTCTCCAGGGCGGTGGCTCCGTCCTGCAGGGCCTTCACGAGCTTGGTGACTTCATCCAAAGTGTCCGTGTCGAACGAATAGCCCAGCACCTTGAGGTTCGTGCAGGTGGTGGCCAGTTGGCTCTGGTAGCGAACCGCTGCCGGGAAGATGGATGTGCGGGCAATCTCCACGGTAAGCTTCGCCTCGGTCAGCACGGTCTTCACGTACTGCTCGACGTAGATGTCCTGGCGGCTTTGAGTTTCCCGCGGCGTGAGGACGCCATAGTTCTTGAACATGGCCACCACGTCGGGGCTGGTCAATTGCGGCAGCGCATCCACGCAGGTTTTGAAGTTCGGCAGGCCGCGCTTCTCGGCCTCTTCGTGCCAGGCCTGCGTGTAGTTGTCGCCGTTGAAAACGATCGCGCCATGCTTGGTGATGACATCCTGCAGAATCTTCGGCACTGCCGTGGCGAGCTTCTTTTCATCGCCACCGGTCGCCTTTTCGATCTCCCCGGCAATGTAGTCCAGCGACTCCGCCATCATGGTGTTGAGCGCGACCAGCGGGCCGCCAATCGACTGACTGCTGCCGACGGCCCGGAACTCGAACTTGTTGCCGGTAAAGGCGAACGGGCTGGTGCGGTTGCGGTCCCCCGCGTCCATGGGAAGCGCCGGCATCGTGTCGACGCTCACATTCAGCGTGCGGGCTTGCTTGCTGCTCAGTTCCTCCCCCTTCCTGAGCTGCTCGAACAGGCCGGTGAGCTGATCGCCGAGGAAGATCGAGATGATCGCCGGCGGGGCTTCGTTCGCCCCCAGGCGATGGTCGTTATTAGCAGTGGCCACAACCGCCCGGAGCAGAGGCGCGTGCTTGTGGACCGCCCGGATGACAGCAGCGCAGAACACCAGGAACTGAATGTTGGTGTGGGGGGCGGGCCCCGGTTCCAGCAGGTTCCCCTGCGTGCTGTTCCCCAGCGACCAGTTGAGGTGCTTGCCCGAACCGTTCACGCCGGCGAACGGCTTCTCGTGCAGCAGGCATTCCATGCCGTACTTCTGAGCCACTTTCTTCATCGTCAGCATCACGAGCTGCTGGTGGTCGGTGGCGACGTTGGCGTTCTCGTAAACCGGCGCGATCTCATACTGCGACGGCGCGACCTCGTTGTGCCGCGTCTTGACCGGAATGCCGAGCTTGAACAGCTCGCGCTCGGTCTCCAACATGCAAGCCAGAACGCGGTCAGGGATGACGCCGAAATACTGGTCTTCAAACTCCTGCCCCTTGGGGGGCTTGGCACCAAACAGCGAACGGCCGGCGTTAAGCAGATCGGGGCGGGCGAAGAAGAAATTGCGGTCGATCAGGAAGTACTCCTGCTCGGCACCGGCTGTCGAGGAAACCATGCCGACATCTTTGTGGCCGAAAATCTTGAGAATCCGCTGGGCCTGGGTGTTCAGGGCCATCATGCTCCGGAGCAGCGGGGTCTTTTTATCGAGGGCCTCACCGGTCCAACTCACGAACGCCGTCGGAATGCACAGCGTGGTGCCATTCGGGTTTTCCAGAATGTAGGCCGGGCTGGTTACGTCCCATGCGGTGTAACCGCGGGCTTCGAACGTGGCCCGAATGCCGCCAGACGGAAAGCTCGAAGCGTCCGGCTCGCCCTGAATGAGCTGTGCACCGGTGAACTCGGCGACGGCTCCACCCTTGCCATCCGGAGCCAGAAAGCTGTCGTGCTTTTCGGCGGTCAGCCCGGTGAGCGGATAGAAGACGTGGGCGTAATGCGTGGCCCCCTTTTCGATCGCCCAATCTCGCATGGCGGCGGCGACGACGTCGGCCGAAGTGTGATCGAGCTTGGCCCCGGTCTCGATCGTTTTCTTCAGCGACCGGAAAATCGGCTTGGGGAGCCGCGATTGCATCTCCGATAGGGAGAAGACGTTGGCCCCGAAGACATCCTTCGAAGAGAGATCCCGGAAGTTAACCGGCGGGTTCTCGGGCTTGTAATTCGTGACGGCCGCGATGGCCTGCTGACGTGCTGAGCTACCACTCACAGTTCTACCACTCCTCGCCCTAGTGAAAATGAAAAACGACCGGCGCACCCTCGCGCGTAATCCACGACGCGAATGCAGCTTGTGTGCCGCTAGCGCAAGGGCTTTGCTGGCGGCTCGGTTCCGAACATAAACTACTTTACCGAAACGACTTAGCGACAATCCTGCAGAGTTGTCTGAAGTCGAAACTGCGATGAAAAATGCCAGTAACTTGGGCTGTTCTGCCCAGAACTTGGGCATGCACTATGCTTCGCGGCTGGAAATCGTTTCGCACCAAGAGCGTCCTGCGAGAAGCCGCGCCAAAGGACAAACTTCTATAGCAGACAGACCCCACTCCCGACAAGAACCCTGGTGCGGCAAATTCGAAATCCGAATTCCAAATGACGAATGAAAACAGAGAATGGCGACCCACTTCTCATTCGCCATTCGTCATTCGAATTTCGTCATTTCTTCAGCTCTTTGATCCGTATGTTCCGGTACTCAATCGTGTTCCCCGCGGCCGCGTGGGCGTCTTGCAGGCCGATGAAGGCTCGAAGAGGCTTGTCCTTGGTCTTCTCGTCTTTGGACTGGTCGAACTTGTCAATGCAGACCACGTCGTCGCTCTTGACAGTGATGACGGAGCCGCGACATTCGATTTCAAAGGTGTGCCATTTGCCCGCCGATTCATCGGGCCGGTTTTTCACCGGTACATAGCTATAGAGCGAACCGGTGCAGTGGGATTCGTCCTGCTTGGGATTGCTGATTTGAATTTCGTAGCCGGTGACCCAGGGATTTTCCTCTCTTTTGCAGCGGATGAAGACCCCACTGTTGCCTCCTTCGGAAACCTTCCACTCGACCTTCAGGATGTAATCGCCAAATTCCTGCTCGCTTCGGAGCCACTTTCCGTCGTTTCCCGCATCGGAATGGATGGCGCCGTCCTTTACGGTCCAGCCCGCTTCCTTCCCCATCACTTTCCAACCGGAGAGATCCTTGCCGTTGAAGAGGGAAACGTAGCCTTCCTCGTTCTTGACCTCCGCTTTTTTCGCATCGTCCGCATGGACGATGAGCGCGAAGCCGCAGGCGAGAAGCATTGCGAGAGAAATGAGTCGAGGTGTTTTGGGCATGGGTAGTTCTCAATCTGTCAGGGAGGTCAAAACATTCGGCAATCTCAGCACGGTCATAAGGATATGGTCCTCAATTACTTCTTGATTTCATCGCGATAAAGGTCCGGAATCGAACAGAAGGAAACGGAGATAACGAAGGGAGATGAAAGTGAATCTTCCTGACTCTGTTTCCTTTGTTTCCTTCTGTTCAGAATTCTTCGGTTAGCCGGAAAGTTGACTTGGGCCAAATCCTAAACGCCAAACGCGCTATCAAGCTCATCCAGGACCGCTTGTTCCTTGATGGAAATCTTGTTTCCCAGCCCGAGCAATCCTCCCGCAGCCTGCGCGACGCTGGTGGCTCGGCCGATGATGGCCTTGCGGATATGGCCCGTCTGCTCCCGGCCCCAGGCCTTGGCGAGCGCTTTAACATATTCCTTCCAGGCAGCGACAATTCCCACGGATGGCTTGGCGACCAGCCACTTTTCCAACAAGGCATACGCGTGGCTCCCTTCCGGCACACCCATGCTGGCAGCCGCCTTGAGGGCCGCCGTGGATTCGCCGGGGGAGATGCGGCCGTCGGCCCAGGCAACCTCCACGAGAGGAATTAGCCCCAGCGCGGCAATCGCGCCGATGTCAGCGTCGGCTTTGCCGAGATCGGCGAGAATCATCCGGTCGGTGATTCCAGTGGCCGCGGCGAGTTCCACTTCCCGTTCTTGAGCGACCAGTTTTTGCCGCATCTTTTCGATAAGCTCTCGATCCTTCTGGTCAAAATAGGCCTCCAGGGCCAGCCGGCGATCGTCGAGGGGATTGTTAGCGTTCATAGTCCTGTCAGCATTGGGCAAAAGGTTGAAAGTCCGCTCCGTCTCCCTTCAGGTTATGCCTGCCGCATGTTCGGTGCAAGACACTACCGACGGTCGCCAAAAATGCCCGTAGCGTACCAGATCCCCCCGCTGCCGAGCTTCATGTCGTAACCGAAGCAGGCGTGCTTTCCGCTGACCGCTTCCCAGTGCCCGCTCGATTGCCGCCAGGAATGGACACATTCCTCCGCCGACTCGACCAGGCGCTGTCCAGGCCAGCTTTCGGCGCAGACCTCGTTGGAGATCAGGCCATTCCCGAGTTTGGCATTGATGTCCTGGAACCTCTGGTCCCAGTTGTGATGCCCCTGCAGGTTCATACTTGCCTGATGCTGGGAATGACTTTCCGCCTGGGATGCCAGGAGCGAACTGTATTCCGACGCCGCGCTTTGCGGCTGCTCGGGATGCGTGCGGACCGCCCAGATGAGCGTTCGCTGCGTCAGCGAACCGCTCGGCAAGTCGAGCATCGCGGCCAGGCCATCGCGCGAGATCGGCTTTTGAACGAAAGGGTAAACGGAAACCACGTGGTGGAAGTGCGGGCTGGCTTCGTCCCGCATGTCAATCATGGCCAGCCCCGGCTTATGGAGCATCTCGGCAAACGCCCCGTGATTGAGGAGCACAATGGGCGGCTCTTTCTCATCACTGCTCGCGACACTTGCATCCAGTGGCAACTTGACCAGCGCGCATCCAGCCAACCCTTTTTGCACCTGGGGATCATCCAGCACGGCTGCCGCGAATTTCTGGTTCTCCTCTTGATCCTTCGGATCGCAAAACCAGATCAGCGCCAACGACCTGTCCGCCTTGGCCTTGGCAAGTGCTTCGCGATAACAGGTCAGCCAGGTAACCTTGCTGGCAGATTCTTCTGCCCAACATTTTGCTGCAAATGAGCCCACCAAGGCAAACAATACCGCCACCCCGTAGATTCGGACCCGGCATAATTGGTCCATTCGTGCCATGTTGACCTTCCACAAGATTCCCAAGCCGGCGGGGGCGTCACAATAGGCTAGCTTTACGGAGACCGTCAAGTAGCCCGATAAAGGGAAATGTTCGGCTTGCATAAATCAGCGATTCGGCACAAGATGGGGTGAGTAGGGGATTGAGAACTCAAATCTCGTCTATCCTTGTTCAGGATTATTGTCCCCCACATTTGACCTAAGTTCTGGCCACGCCAGAGCTTGCAGGAGCGGAAAACTCAAACGCTAGGAGCAGGTCGATGAAGCGGAACCCCCATCATTTTCTGTGCGCGGGACTCGTGGCGGCGATGAGCCTTCCGAACAGCCTCGCCTTCTGCCAGTCCGATGTCATTCAGGCGGCCAAGGATGCGGGCAAGAACTTTGCCCCCATTGCGGCTCAAGACGTGGCAACGGCCAAAGCCGAATTGCAGGCCGCGACCGCCGATTTGGACGCGTTGCTGAAACGCAGCCTGCCCGATTACGACGCCGGCTGGCGGAAGTTCCTTCGCTGGGATGATTTGCAAACGCAGTTGCGGGCCGAAGGGCCGGATACCAAAACCGCCGAAGCCGTGCTCGACAAATTCGCGTCCAACACCGCGGGCCTGGAAACTCCGCGATTCAGCCGCGTCCGCCGCGCTTTGCGAAACTACCTCGATCTGGCTACCGCGGCTGCCGATGCGAAGCTACAGGAGACATACGGTACGCAGGTAACGGAACTGGCCACGCGCCTCGAAGCGTATGACAAGACTAGTAGTGGCGATGACGCACTCGCCATCAATCGGGCGCTCGGCTGGCTCAGGCGCGGTCGTCAAGCCCCGCAACTGGTCGATGCCGTCCAGCAGAAGTATGGCAAACCCAACATCTACGGCAGCGTTTCGCAACATTTTCTGGCCGCCGCCATCGAAGATAACATCGACCAGACGCAGGACGTGAACGACAACATCCTGGGCACCCGCCTCTTCGGCACGGCCCACATGACCGGCCGGACCCGCGTGGAATTGCAGCCGAGCGAACAACAGGCCCAGTTCGACATTTATCTCACCGGCCAGGCCATGTCAAACAACATCGGCTACAACGGACCGGTGACGATTTACTCCACTGGTGCCACCAGCATCAGCGGCCGCAAGAGCCTGTATGTCAAGGAGCAGGGACTCTCGGACTCCCCCGCCGCGGCGAGCTGCGACACAAACAGCAACATCTATTCCATTGCCGCCAAATGCGGGCTGATTGAAAAGGTAGCTTGGAAGAAAGCCGGTCAGCAACAGGGGAAGGCCGAAGTCATTGCCTCCGATCATGCCGCCGTGCGAGTGCAGGGGCAGATGGACGCTCAGGCGGCGACTTTGGTTGCCAACGCCAACCGCGACTATCAGGAAAAAATCCGCACTCCGCTCGCCCGCCGCGACGGCCTGCCGCGGCAGCTTCGCTTCTGCAGCCAGTCGGACAAAATCCAGGTGATTTCGCTGCAACAGAGCCCGATTCAACTCGGAGCCCCCAGCGATCCACCGGCACCAAAAGCGGCTTATGACTTGACGCTGCAGGCCCACGAATCGGGCGTCGTCAATTACGGTGAGACCATCCTCGGCGGTGTCACGCTGACTGACGAGCGGCTGGAGAAAATCATCCGCGACGATCTGGCGGCGGAAGTTCCCGAAGAGCTGAAAATCACGCCAGACAAAGACCCCTGGTCGATCACGTTCACCAATGAAGTTCCCGTCCGGGCGGTCTTCGGCGAAGGGACCCTCTCGCTAGCCATCCGTGGCCGCAAGTTCACCCGTGGCGAACAAGGGATCAACGAGCCGATCGAAATCTCAGCCCTCTACAAGATCGAGAAGACGGACAAAGGCTCCAAGCTAACTCGCCAGGGAGACGTCGCGGTCAAGTTCCTGAACCGCGAGCGCCTCGGCGCTCCGCAGATTGCCTTCAAAACCTTCCTAACCAGAAAATTCGAGGCCCTCTTCAAGGCCGAGATCGTCGGCGAAGGGGTGACCCTTCGTGGTCAGCTCGCCAAAGCCGGCAAACTACAGATTCAGGAGATCAGCACGGGAAAAGGCTGGGCCGTCCTCGGCTGGAACCTCATCCCGCCGGCGACGCCGGGAGTAGCGGTGGTGGACGCGAAGTAGTGCGGCGAGTGAATGGTATCAGCGGTTCAAGGACGGCGCGAGTCGTGCTAAGATCTGGGGGGTGAATCCCGTTGTAGATTCTGTCCCCTCTTCCCCAGCCCCTAATCCCTAGCCCCCAGCCCCGCCCCCAATGAACCGCTGGGTCGAGATCAGCTTCGATTGTCTGCCCCTCCGAACCGTGGGTCGGCTGGATATTCCCATCGATGCTTCCCCCAAATACCGGCAGCGGTGCGAGGCGGTGAAGGGGGCCATCGACAAGCATGGCTCGCACAACACGTACTATCTCTATAGCGCGGAGTGCACCTTCCACCTGACCAACCATAGTGAGCTCGGGATGATTCAGTTCCGCTTCGAAGGGACCGTGCTGACCGACCCCGCCGATCTCAAGACTGAGCGCTGCGACCTGACGGTGGAGCTCGTCCGGGAAACCTGCGACTGGCTCACCGCCCCCATCGTGAAATGGTTTGAGCAAAGCGTCTCCCACGCCGTCGCCATCGAGTTCGACCGCTATATCGCCGCCGGCAACCTGCAAGCCGCCAAAGACCGCATCGCCCGCCTGCAAGCCGAGACGGAACAGAAGGGCGGGTACGTGGGGATGTATCTGTAAAGTGGAGTCGCCGCATGGACCCCACACGTAAAAGTCGTCGGCTTTCGTTAGGCTTCTCTGCAAACTTCATCGTAACGGTGATAGCGGTCGTAGCAACTTGCGGCCTGAGGTCTGGCATCCCAAGTGTTGATACTGCCACCGCCGCTCAACTGCGCACTGCTGTAGATCAATTGGGTAAACATCATGGTTCCGTGGATGAGGCGTTTTGGCCAACTGTGATCCAGAAGCTCTCTCCGAATTCGGTCCGGGTAACGAAAGTCGGGGTCTAAGTAGTCCTTCGATCGTTTTTCGTAATCGAGCAAGGGCTCTTTCTGTTGCCGACAAACTCACCGTTTCAGCCCCAAAAAGCTGGTGATCCTTCGTACCGACTGCTACGCGAGAAAACCTACTGGTACGAGATCGAGGGTTAGCCTTTGGAGCGAAAATTAGCCGCATTTTCGCATTGCCAGGGGCAATTCATCGCAGGTACACTCCGCACCCGCTATAATTCGTTGCTAGCGAATGTGAGGCCTGCTTGTGTCTACCGCGATTCTTCTCCTGAGTCTCTTTGCCGCCGACGCAGAGCCGGCGGATACTGTTGTAGTCTGTCCGAAGGAATTCGTGGCTGCACTCAATCCGCTGCTGGCCCATCGCCATGCCCAGGGACATCGGTTTCTCTACGTGCCGAACATCTGGTCCAAGGATGAAATCCGCAACGCCATTCGCGGCAGTGCCAAGAGTGGCAAGCTGAAGTCCATTCTGTTGGTCGGCGACGCCGAGCCGAAGGCGGATACCGATGCAGGCATCCGCGCTCGCTGCGTGCCGGCTTACCGCGCGGCGGCCAAGATCAATGTCAAATTCGGCTCGGAGCCGGAAATCGGCACGGACAACTGGTATGCCGACTTGGACGACGATGAAGTTCCAGACCTCGCCATCGGTCGCTTGCCGGCAGATAACAGCAAAGAACTGACTCGCATTGTCGACAAAATCCTGGCCTATGAAACGACGCAAAGCCACGGCCTCTGGCGTCAGCGGGTGAACTTCGTGGCGGGTGTTGGCGGCTTTGGGGGTTTGCTCGACGGGGTCATCGAAACCTCGACCAAGAAGCTGCTCACCGACGGCATTCCCGCGGCCTATCAAACCAACATGACGTTCGGGAGTTGGCGGAGCGCCTACTGCCCCGATCCTCGCCGCTTCCACGAAACAGCCGTCGCTCGGCACAACGAAGGCTGCCTGTTCTGGGTCTACATCGGCCACGGTCATCCCACCGGTCTCGACAACGTGCAGGTCCCCGGTTCGCGGTTTCACATCTTTGGTTGCGACGACTGTGGCAAACTGCAATCAGAAAACGGCAGCCCGATCGCCATCATGCTTGCCTGTTACACCGCCGCCTACGACCGGGGGACGGACTGCCTGGCGGAAGAGATGCTTCGTAGCCCTGGCGGTCCAGTCGCCATTTACGGCGGCTCGCGGGTGACCATGCCTTACGGGATGGCCGTGATGAGCTCGGAGATGCTCGATGAGTATTTTAAGAACAAGCCGGCCACGCTCGGCGAAGCCATCCTCCGAACGAAGCGCCGCATGGTCATGTCCATCGACGAGAAAAACGCCCACGAGCGGCCCAACCGCGTGCTACTCAACACCTTGGCCAGCCTGCTCAGTCCCGCGCCGGCCACGCTGGCCCAGGAACGGCAGGAGCACCTGCACCTCTTCAACTTGATGGGCGATCCCAACCTCACGCTCGCCTATCCCCAGGAAGTGAAACTGGAGTTGCAAGGGGAGCCGGTGCCCGGCAAATCCTTGGAATTGACTGCCGACTCACCCATCGCCGGGCGCGTCACCATCGAACTCCTGTCGCGGCGGGACATTTCCAAACTAAACCCCTCCTCTCGCGACCACTTCGACCCGTCCAACGCCCGCCTCGCCACCTGGCAAACGACCTATGAGCAGGCCAACGACCAGATCTGGGCCCGCAAGGTGGTGGAGTTGCAGCCTGCCGGTGGTGGACTCGCGAAGCTCACCGAGCAATTGGACATTCCCGCAGAAGCTCGCGGCCCCGCCCATGTCCGCGTCTTTGTCGAAGGTCCGCAGAGGCACGCGGTCGGCATCGTCAATGTCGTCCTGCGGCCGACGAAAAGGGTGGAAGAGTCGGCAAACCGGGCGGAACCAGCAGGGCGGTGAGATTGTGGCACCGTGGAAAGCGAAATGATTGCCAATGAAAAGAACGTCGCCGATTCGCTGGCCGCCGCCGTTACCAGAATTGATGCTGTGCTGAGTCCTTGGGGATTCGTCTTTACGGCAGACGATGTTCGGTATTCACACTGCGGCTATTATGCCTCGGGGCATTATTGCCGCGGAATGACCCGGATTGGCCTATCCTGCCGCGAAACGATCGACAATCTCTTCTACGAGCACTCTTTCATCAAGGAATTCGCCTTTCATCAGGAAAAAGAGTCGTGCATCCTTGGGCACGGTGCCTTTATGAAAGCACTCGGACATTCAGAAGACTGCCATCTGATCGCATGCCACGATATTCGCGATGCAATTATCGCACGTGACGGTGGAGACCGCGTCGCTGCTTTGATCCACGATCTCAATCTCTTCGCAGCACCTGTACTTCGAGAACCCAGTGAGGAGTTTTACGCGGTAATGCGCCGGAAACCGGGGATTTGGTCGATCGTTTGATTCTTCTCGTCCATCCGTGTCGTTACACTCTCTTTACCCATTCGCTGTTGTCAAACGATTACGATTCAGACAACGACAGTAGAGTACACAGGTTACATACCAAGGAACTCTCGATGAAATTCGCCGTTGCTTCGTTTTTGATCGCCGCCTCCATCGCTAATTGTTCCGCTGCCGATTGGCCGCAGTTTCTCGGCCCGGCTCGCAACGGCATTTCGCCGGAGACCGGCCTGATGAAGAAGTGGCCCGCGGATGGGCCGAAGGAGGTCTGGCGGGTGAAGGGAGGCGTCGGCATGTCGGGCATTGCCGTCAGCGGCGGCAAGGCACTGACACTCTTGCAGAAGGATGGCAAACAGGTGCTGCTGGCCCTCGATGCCAAGACGGGCAAGACCTTGTGGGAAACGCCGCTGGCCGCGGAGTACGAGAACCAGATGGGGAACGGCCCGCGCGGTACGCCGGCAATGTCCGGCGATCAGGTGTTTGTCTACACCGGCGAAGGAATCCTTGTCGCCGCGTCCCTCAAGGACGGCAAAATCCTCTGGCAACACCACCCCGTCAAGGATTTTGGGGGCATGCCTTCCGACTATGGCATGTCCTGCTCGCCGCTGGTCGTCGGCAGCCAGGTGATTGTCTCGCCAGGTGCGCCTGGCGCCGCGGTCGCGGCCTACGACACCAAGAGCGGCAAACTTTCTTGGAAAGCTGGCGATGACCCAGCCGGCTATTCGTCGCCGGCACTGCTCAAGGTCGGCGGCAGGGAGCAGATTGTCGTCTTCACCGGGGCTTCCGCGATTGGACTGACGCCGGGAACCGGGGAGCTGCTCTGGCGTTATCCTTACGAGACCGAATTCAACTGCAACATCGCCACGCCGCTCGCCGTCGATGGCCGCGTCTTCATCTCCTGCGGCGAAAACCACGGCTGCGTGCTGCTCGACGTTTCCGGCAAAGAGCCGGCCGTCGTCTGGGAGTCGCAGGGAACCAAGTCAGTCTTCAAGAACGAGTGGCAGACCGCCATTCAGTTCGACGGCCATCTCTTCGGCTTCGACAACGTCGGCAGCGCCGGCCCGGTCACGCACCTCGCTTGCATCAACGCGGCCGACGGCAAACCAGTCTGGCAGAAGTCCCGCTTCGGCAAAGGAAACTTGATTGCCGCCGACGGCAAGCTGTTTCTTTCGACGATGAAAGGGGAGCTGGTCGTTCTCGCCGCCAACTCGAAGCGTTACGAAGAGCTAGGCCGCAAGGTAATCCTCGATACCACTCGGCAGTCCCCGTCGCTTTCCGGCGGACTGCTTTATCTGCGTGACGACAAGGAGATTGTTTGCTTGGATGTGCGGTAGGGCTTAGCCTGCCCCCAACTGCCTTCATCATTTTGCCAAACCGGTCCTTTCTGGACAGGCTGGAAGCCTATCCTACTTCGGCACCGGCCACTTCAAATGCTTGTGGAGGAACTCATACGTCTTCACTCCATTAATTTTGTGCGGCCCGTCAAACACCTCCAGCTCGCAGCGGTCGCCGATTTTGAGCCGGTGGCTGTAGTTGAAGAAGACTTTGGCGTACTCGTAGCTGACCCACCAGTCCTCCGAGACTCCGTCGGTGTGTCCTCGCTCCACCATAAAGGGACGGGGGCAGATGAGGGCCGCCATTTCGGCGTAGTTGAACGTGCTGCCGAGGTCGAATTCAAAAATTTCGTACTCGCCGGTCCAGACGTAGGAAAACGGCAGGCGGGTGGAGGCGTTTTTGCTGACCCACTCGTTGAAGTCGGCGGAGCAGATGCTCAGGCAGTAGTTTTTCACCAGCGGCGGAATCCGCATCGCGCTTTTGCCGCCGTAGCTGAGGCCGTAGAAGGCGATCCTGTCCTTGTCCACCATCGGGAGCGTGCCGAGCCAGTTGCAGATTTGCTGGTGCTGCGGCACGATGACCGAGAACAGCGTTTTCCCCAGCGGGTTGGCCTTCCGCTGCAAGGTGCGGAAGCGGTCCTTGCCGATGTACAGGTTCTGCGGCGAGAACGTAATGAACCCCCGCTCCGCCAGCCGGCCGGCGAAGGCACTGTAATATTGAAAGCCGGGCTCGCCGATGGTGTCCTGCGGACGCCCCTCCAGCCCGTGCTGGCAAACTACCACCGGCCGCTTCTCTCCCTCCTTCAAATCCTTGGGGAGAATTAAAATCCCATAGGCAATCACGTCCGGCCAGACATCCAGCACCACCTCATACCCCGTCCATTTCTCCGTCTCATACGCCTTGCGGCTGCGAGGAGCCGGCTCCAGGAGCGGAATATTAAACCGGCCAATCACCTCCGTGGCGAATTTCTCCCGGTAGTCTTCGACCGTTTTGTTGTAGGCCTCGAGATTGGGAGAGTCGTAGAGCTTTTTCATGTAGCCGTCGCGGACGTACTCGCTTTCCTTCAATAGTTCTTGGCTATGGCGATCAAGCTCCATGATTTGTCTGGCTTGACGAGCGGCTGTATCAAAGTCCTTCCGAAGTTGCTTCGGGTTTTCCAATTTCGGCGAAATTGCCGGAAACGGGACTTTGAGACCAACAAGAAAATCGCGAGCCACCGCCGATCCTCCGAATTCCTCCAGAGTCCTTTCAAGTGATTTGGGGTCAGTTTCATCGTGGAAAACAAAGCATTTGGACTTTGATGCAATATCGCCCACGAGCTTTTCGGACGATTTCAATTGTTGGGCTACCGTGTTACCCAAGGGTGCAGGGAGTTTTGCGGGCGCTCCACCATCGCTTGGGAATTCTGCTGCAGGGCACGTCATCGCCTCAATAACTAAGCGACGAGGTGCTACCATTGCGGCAAGTTCTTCGTCACCAAATTCGTTCAGTAAACCAAACACATTTCTGTCAATCGGCTGGGACCAAATGGAACCGGATGCGCCAAAACTCCCGCTGGCAAGACAGGAATCAATACGAGTGTCCAAAGCTGCTGCGTACAGTGCAATTAAGCCACCCTCACCATACCCTGCAACGCCGACTTTCTTATCGGATTCCTTTTCAAACCAATCGACGCACGCAAGTACCTTTTGAACTTCATAGCCAATAAGATGTCGTCCCAATTCAAACGCGCTTCGATAAACATATTCTCTGTTGGTCAAGTTAGCGCCGCCCTGGCGTCCGGGAGGTGCCCGGCGTTTCATTTCGCGATCGATAAGCGTCGGAATGACAACCCGGCAGCCACTATGAACAAGTCTTCTCGCAATCGGCCAATCTGTTGCGGGACGATCCCCGAAAGTGCAAAGGTGTTCTGGCGTGCTTTGACAGTCGGGCAAGACGACGACGCTGGCGAGAATCGGCCTATCGATTGGGACGAGCATTAGCCCTTCACCATGGACATCGCCTATTACCGGCCAGCGGACGGCGTAGATTTCGAAGTTCTCTCCTTTGCCGACGAGTGCGGCGTTTTTGGTGGTGCCGACGAGTTCGGGGGCGTCGAAAGGAACCCGCTTGTCCCGCACACCAAGAATATGGGCCAGTCGCTGGCGATTGGGCTCGATGGATTTGTTGTAGGCTGCGGGGCTGGAGAGGTCCCGTTTCCAGAATTTGGCCCGCCCTGCCACCGACTTCTCGATTTCCCGGAGCAGGAACTTGTCCACGCCGTCCACGAGCTGAGCCGCGATGTCCCCTTCCATCTCCAGCTTCTTCGTCCCCACCAGCGGCGTCCGGGCGTCCCCTTTGATCTCCGTAACCGGTGCCGGCTTGTCCTGCGCCAGTAAAGAAGCTGCGGACAGCCACGAAAAACATGAAGAGGCACAAAGAAGCAGGGCTGCAGAGAAGTGATAGCGGCGGGTCATGGCGGGTCTCACAGGGGCGGGAGAGATGGGACGCCGACCATTGTGGCTTGTCGTGGGGGAGGCTTACCCCCATCCCACCGATTTTTTAGG
>SXGT01904933.1_pt1 | contig 48333 bp, 48 predicted proteins | sample 3176221 | NCBI WGS metagenome assembly SXGT01 (sample SAMN11356862, study PRJNA531348) | freshwater metagenome | isolation source: freshwater sample F1-120 | place: China: Fuxian Lake, Yuxi | collected 2017-12-25 | reverse complement strand
GCGTCGCAACCAGGACGCCGTGACCAAGCACGATTTCGATGAAGCCAAAGATCGCGTGCTCATGGGACCCGAGCGCCGCAGCATGGTGATCAGCGCGAAAGAGGCGCGGATGACGGCTGTGCACGAAGCAGGCCACGCGCTCATTTGCCGGCTGATGCCCGAAGCCGACCCCGTCCACAAAGTGACGATTATCCCGCGCGGACCTTCGCTCGGTTTGACGAGTTGGTTGCCGGAGGAAGACCGCCACAGCCTTTCGCGGCGCTACCTTTCCGCGATGCTGCGCGTCGCGATGGGCGGCCGCGCGGCCGAGGACATCGTGTACAACGAATTCACGACGGGCGCCGCCGGCGACTTGCAGATGGCGACGAACCAGGCCCACGCGATGGTCTGCGAATACGGCATGAGCGAACTCGGACCGGTGGCCTTCAGCCACGGCAAGGAAATTTTCCTCGGGCGCGACTTCAGCAAGGAACGCGATTTCAGCGAGGCCACCGCGGCGCGCATCGATGGTGAAATCCGCCGGATGCTCGAAGACGCCTACACGGATTCGAAGCAGATGCTGACGAAGCACCGCCCCGTGCTGGATGCGATTACCGATGCGCTTGTCGAGCGGGAGACGCTGGACGGCGTGGAGCTGGACGAGATCATCAAGCGCGTGGGCGGCCGGGACATCCTTCCGATCAAGGAAGAGCCCAAGGCGCCGACGAAGACGCCGCCGCCGCTGCCTGAGCAGCGCCGCCGTCCGGTCGAGGAGCCTTCGGGCGGCGTCGAGCCCTTGCCGCCGGGCGATATTGTTCCGGGCACGGCCTGATCGCGCCGCATCGCGGACACGCCGGTGAGCGTCGCACGCGACGGTGATCTTTCCCGCGGCAAAACGCTCGTCATGGGTGTGCTCAATGTCACACCTGATTCTTTCTACACCCCGAGCCGGATTTCCGGCGCCAAGGCGGCGCTGGATCGCGCCCAAGCAATGGTGCGCGACGGCGCGGATATTCTCGACATCGGCGGAGAATCTACCCGGCCCGGCTCCGAATCGGTCGGCCAGGATGAAGAACTTCGCCGGATTGTCCCCGTTTTCGAGGCGCTCGCGGGCCAGGGGTTCCGGCTTTCGATCGACACGTACCGTGCGGAGACCGCCCGCCGTGCGCTGGCCCTCGGCGCGACGATGGTGAACGACATCACCGGGTTGCGGGGCGATGCCGGGATGGCGGCGGTCGTGGCGGAATCGGGCTCCGAGTGCGTGATCATGCACATGCAGGGCGATCCGAAAACGATGCAGACCGCGCCGAAATACGCTGATGTTATTGATGAAATCAGTAGTTTCTTTGAAGAAAGGCTCCAGTTTGCAGGTAAAGCCGGGATTCCAGAAAACCGGATCTGGCTGGACCCCGGTTTTGGCTTCGGCAAAAGTGTGGGGCATAATTTAGTCATTCTGCGGCGTTTGGCCGAGTTCAAACGCTTTGGTCGGCCCGTGCTCGTCGGCACCTCGAACAAGTCGACGATAGGCGCGGTGCTCGATGTGCCACCGGGGGAGCGGCTCGAGGGAACGGCTGCGACGGTGGCTTTGGCAATTGCGAACGGTGCGGACGCCGTGCGTGTGCATGATGTCCGTGCGATGGTGCGTGTGGCTCGCATGAGCGATGCGGTCTTGGGGAGAGGTCAACATGGCTGAGCGGCTTTTCGGCACCGACGGTATTCGCGGCGAGGCCAACATTCATCCGATGACGCCCGAGCTCGCGCTTCGCGTCGGGCGCGCCGCGGGGTACATCTTCCGCAAGGACGAAAACCCGCACACGATTCTCATTGGCAAGGACACGCGCCAGTCGGGTTACATGATCGAAAACGCGCTGACCGCCGGCTTGTGCTCGATGGGTGTGAACGTGCGGCTCGTCGGCCCGCTGCCCACGCCCGCCGTGTCGTACATCATGCGCAGCCTGCGCGCCGATGCCGCGATTATGATCTCCGCCTCGCACAATCCTTATTACGACAACGGCATCAAGTTTTTCGCGCGCGACGGATACAAACTACCCGACGAACTCGAAGACGAGATCGAGCGTCTGATTACCAGTACTGAGATCGACAATGTGCGCCCCACGGGTACCAAGATCGGGCGCGCCCGTCGCATCGACGACGCCGTCGGCCGCTACATTGAATACGCCAAGTCCACCTTCCCGCGCGGGATGCGTCTGGACGGGCTAAAAATCGTGGTCGATGGTGCGAACGGTGCAGCCTATCGCGTCGGGCCCTACACGCTCTCCGAGCTTGGTGCGAATGTTGTTTCGCTTGGCGACGATCCGGACGGCACGAACATCAACGCGAATTGCGGATCGATGTTCCCTGAAGTCATGCGCGCCCGCGTCATCAGCGAGAAGGCCGATCTCGGCATCGCGTGTGACGGCGACGGCGACCGTATCGTCATGGCAGACGAAGACGGCCGACTGCTCGATGGCAACGCGTTGCTCTCCGTGCTCGCCGTGGACATGATCGAGCGCGGCGCCCTTCCGAGGAAAACCGTGGTTACCACGGTCATGGCGAACGGCGGACTCGAGCGCGCGCTCGCGCCGCTCGAGGGAAAAATCCTGCGCACGAAAGTCGGCGATCGTTACGTCGTCGAGGCGATGCGCAAGGAAGGCCTCACGCTCGGCGGCGAATCCAGCGGCCACATCGTGATGCTCGACTTCAATACGACCGGCGATGCGCTCATCACCTCGCTGCAAATGCTCGCCACGCTCCTGCGCCGCGGACGCAAGCTGTCCGACCTCGCGCGGACCTACGAAGCGATGCCCGAGGCACACGGCAAGGTCCCCGTGCAGCCCGGCGCGCGGCCTTCCGAGGAGGCGCTCGATCGCGTGCGGAAAAAGGCCGAGGCCGTGCTCAAGGGCCAAGGCCGCGTCGTCATTCGGCCTTCCGGCACGGAACCCATCATCCGCGTCATGGTCCAGCACGTCTCCAGCCGCGAAGCGCAAACGCTCGTGCAGACGCTCGTGGACGACATCAGCGCGCTGTAGAACTGCGCTTTTTCGCCCCCGAGTCGCAGCGCTCAGGTCTGATCTGCTAAAACCATCCCATGTCCCTTCGCGATCAGGTATTCCACGAAATCCTCATGGCGCGGCAGCGCGTCTACGCCGTTGGTAAACAGACGCCGCTGGAGTTGCTGCACCTGCCCGTGATCGAGGCGGAGGTCTACGTCAAACGCGAGGATCTTTCGCCCGTGCATTCCTACAAGTGGCGCGGCGCGTACAACAAGATGGCGCAACTGTCGCCCGATGCGCGTGAGCGTGGAGTCGTCGCGGCTTCCGCCGGTAACCACGAGCAGGGCGTCGCGCTTGCTGCGCGCAAGCTCGGCATCCCCGCGCGCATCTACATGCCCGTGTCCGCGCCGCGCATGAAGCAGGCAGCGGTGAAGCGGCATGGGCAGAACATGGTCGAGGTGATCCTGCACGGAGACAGTTACAGCTACGCTTATGCGCGTGCGCAGCAGGACGTACAGGAGTCGCATAGCGCCTACATCCACGCCTACGACGACCTCGGCACGATGGGCGGGCAGGGTACGCTCGCCGACGAAGTTGTGATGTCCGGCCATGGGCCCTTCGATGTCGCGTATCTCCAGATCGGCGGCGGTGGCATGGCTTCCGCGGTATCCACATGGCTCAAGTCGTATTTCCCCGGCATCCGCATCGTCGGCGTGCAGGGCGTGGGCCAGGCTTCGATGGTCGAGGCCTTCAAACGCGGAAAGCCTGCCGAGATCGATTACGTCGACGTATTCTGCGACGGCACGGCCGTGAAGAAGACCGGCGAGCTGACGTATGCGCTGTGCCATGAGCTGCTGGACGAACTTATTACCGTGACGAACGAGGAAGTCTGCGCGGCGATTCAGTCCATGTGGGAAGCCACGCGCTGCATCCCGGAGCCTTCCGGCGCGATGGGTTTCGCGGGGCTTATGAAGCAGCAGGAACAGGTCAAGGGCCGTCGCGTGCTCACCGTTCTCTCCGGCAGCAATCTCGACTTCGGCCAGCTCGCGTGGATCAGCGCGCACGCGGGCATCGGCGGCGGGCGCCGGCGCTACATGCGCTTCGAAATCCCCGAGCGACCGGGCGGAATGCTGTACCTGCTCGACAACGCGCTCGAAGGCGTGAACATCATCGAGTTCCAGTACGGAAAAGTGCACGAGAGCAAGGCCTGGCCCGTGATCGGCTTCGAGGCATCGCCGCTCGAATTCGATCTGCTCACGCAAAAGCTCGCCGAACTCGGCGTGAAATACGAGGACGTCACCAGCGAGGCCGACGTCGAGTTCCGCATCATCCACTACGAGCCTGCGCTCTTCCGCCACCCGTATTTCATCACGCTCGAATTCCCCGAGCGTCCCGGCGCCCTGCACGATTTCCTTTCCATGCTCCGCGGCCGCGCAAACATCTGTTACTTCAACTACACCTACACCGGTGAACTCGTGGGCCGCGCACTGCTGGGCTTCGAGTTCGATTCCGAAGATGCGCGCAACGCTTTCAAAAAGCTGCTAGCCGAGTCGCAGCACCATTGGCGTGAAATCCCGGCGGGAGCGCTCAGGCGCGTGCTCTAGCGGGATACAACCGAAACTTACTCCCAGCCCATCGTCTCAAGGTGGTGCCTGAGCCGCGAGACGGAGCGGAAGCGCTTGCCGATGATGCCGCGTTTAAGGCCTGCGCAGATGTATTTCACTTCCGGCGAATGGCGGTGGTAGTGGTTCGGGCCGCCGAGCGCGTCGTAAAATAGACGGATCAGCGAGCAGAGATCGTCGAGACGGTGCACCGCCGTACAGCGGCCCCAGTGGTAAAAGTCCACGAGTTTGACCTTGTATCCCAGGCCGACGCGCTTCACGAGAATGTTCAGGTCGTGCAGGTCGCCGTGGTATTCGCCGAGGTCGTGGATTTCCTCGATGCCGCGCGTGAGCGTGTGCAGCAGTTGCACCGCCTCAAAAGGAGTGAGGCGTCCGCCGGGCTGGCGCTTGACGTACTCCGCGAGGATTTCGCCCTCGACGTATTCGCTGACCAGCGCGGTGATTTCATGGCCGTGAAACGGGATGGCCTCCTGCGTGTGGTAGCGGATGACCATCGAGCAGTCGCGCAGCACATCGAGCTTCTTCGCGTAGAAGTTCACCGCCTTGTTGCGCGGGTTGCGCGCGGGGAAGAAGAGCTTCGCAGCGCGCTCAATGCCGGTGGATTCTTCGGTGATGTGATAGACCTCGCCTTCCCAGCCCGCACCAAGGCACACGCCCACGCGGTATTTCCCTGCGAGGCGGTTGCCCGGTTTCAGGTCGAAGGCGTCAATCCGCCGGATGCTGACGAGGCCGTTTCCATTCCCGTTGCCATTGCCGTTATGTCCGTTGCCGTTCTTGCTCATAAGTCCTTCAGCGCGCTTAGAGCGCGAGCATGTTGGCGAAAATGCGAATCGCGCCGGGGTTCAGCGCACGGAGCTGCCGGTACCACACGAGCGCGGTGTACATGTATGTGCCCTCGCCATACTGCGCGGCGAGGCAACTGCCGGGCGGCGGCGACTCACCCGGATCGGCGACGCCGATGAGAGGGGTGTATTCGTCCGCCCAGCGGCTCGGGAAATAGAGTCCGCGCTCCTGAATCCAGTTGTCCCAATCCTCCGCGCCGATTTTATTCGGCGTGTTGAACAGCGCGTGGTCCGGCACGAGGATGCTGATGGGTGCATTCTCCACCGTGACGCGATCGCGGCCGATCGAGATCGCATACGGCGCGTAAGACGGGTCCCACTCGAAGGTCTTGTGATAATTCACAATGACCGTGCCGCCGCGCTTGCAGTACTCCAGCAGCGTCTGGTTGTTCGCGACGAGGTCGGGCCGATCGAGATACGCGCGGATGTCCACGATGATCGCCGTGAACCGATCGAGGGACTCCGGCGTAAATTCGTCGATTTCAATCGTGTCATACGATACGCCAAGCCGATCGAGTGTAATCTGTAGTGTGTCGTCATAGCTCTTCACAATGCCGACGAACTTGTCCTTCGGCACCTGTACGTCCACCCGGCGCGCGAGCGCACTACGCGTATGGCCGGTTTCGACGACCTTGCCAGTCAGTGTGTAATCGCCCGGTTTGAGGTCGCCTGTGAGTTTGGCGCGGATCGGGATTACTTTCTGGTCGCCCTCCCGCGCGAAGGCAACAGAGAGCGCGGGCTGATCGAGCGTTACGCCTTTGGGCGCGGTCAGTTCGATGGTCGCGCTGCCGGCGCCCGGCGCGTGATTGGTGACAACCACCGTGAATTCCGCGGTGTCGTCCGCGCCCGGCAGGAGCAGATAGGGCGCCTTCAGAAAATCCACACCGACCTTCGGCGCGATCTCGAGATATACAGGCGCCTCGATCGTGATCGGCGTACCGGCGACGTCCATCTTCGCAGTAATGATGATCTGGGGCTCCAGGAAGTGGCGGTCGTAAACAAATTCAGCGTGCGGGATTGTGCGTGGCTGATCGGCCGGCACCGTGAGCTTAAATTCCGCAGAACTGAATCCGTCCGAGGAAAACGATTCAGACTTCGCTTCCGGAAGTGTCGCGGCGAACCAGGGTTTCGTGTGCACTTCAAACCTGACGTTGGAAACATCCTTTGCGCCAAAGTCGATCGCCTCAACGGCGATGGTGACCTCTTGACCGGGCACAACCTCGGAGTCATTGGCACGTGCTCTGATATAAAGTTCTGCTAGGGCCGCCGTAAGCTGATTCGCGCGCACCGCCGCATCGGCGGCCCGGGAATTTCCCTTGAGCAGCGCAGCGGCCTTTGCGGCATCAAGCGCGTTCAGGCCACCGACAGAGGCCGCGCGTGCCTCGGCGCTGACGCGATCCTTGAGGCCGGTAAACAGGTCGCCCTCCGGCGCATCGACAGCACCGCCGTTCTGCGTGCCGCTGTCGTGTTGCTTTACGAGACCATACGCGGCCGTCGAGCGGCTGGTGAGAAAGCGCTCGATAAACATGCCCATGCCCTGGGTTTTGTGCTCGCCCAGGGCCTGTGCGGCGATCTGCGCGTAGGTATAGCCGCGGACCGGATCCAGTTCATTGAATCCAATGCGGACGCCCTCGCCACCGCTGAAATTGCGCAAGTAGAGCCGCGCGGGCTGCCAGGGTTCGAGACCTTCTTTTTTATGCTCCGGAAAAACAGTTGGGTCCCCGGCCTTGTCGAAGGCGTCTTGCACGATTTGGCCGATGGCTTGGTGGTGGCCATGGCCGCCTGTGGGGCCGTGGTGCGTGATGATGACATCCGGGCGTGTCTCGCGGATCGTGCGCACCATGCGTTCGAGCGCCTTGTCATAGCCCCAGATCTGAAACGTCTCTTCCTTTGACTTCGAAAAACCAAACTCCGGCAGATCGAGAAAGTGGAGTTCCGCGCCCGTGATGGAAGATGCGCGGCTCATTTCGTCCGTGCGCAAGACCGCGAGTTCTTCGTACAGCTCAGGGCCGATCTCGTTCTGGCCGCCTTCGCCGCGCGTGGCGAGGACCGCGAAGGTTTTGTATCCATACTTCTTGCGATACATGGCGAGCGTGGCGCCGTCTTCGTCATCTGGATGCGCGGCCACGCACATCAGGCGGAGATCAGTGCCGACATCGAGCAGCGCCTGATGCTTGGCGACGTCGCCCAGCGAGGGTTCCGCCGCGAAGACGGGCAGGCTTAAGAGCGCAGCGAAAAAAAGAGAGAGCACACGCGAGGAAATTCGAATCATTGAAATGTCCTGCCGAGTCGTAGATGTAGGCCGCAACCAGCCGCACATAATAGCACTTGGTAAACCCTTGACGCGATGGTCTTAGGAGGTGCCGTGTCCAGCAGGATTTTAGCGGAAAGTGCGGGTGATTGGGCCCCCTAAATGCCAGGAATAGCGGCCCAAGCACGGGCTGCACATCGGAGCTGTAGGGGCAGAATTTGAGGCCTCTGTGTTAACCTTCGGCTCCTTTCCGGAGACACACTTTTGACACGCGCCGTATTTTTCGATTTGGACGAGACGCTGATCGAGCACAAGATCGACGGGGCGGAGCTGGTCCGCCGAATTTATGTCGCGCATCGTGAAAGGCTGGGCAGTGTCTCCGAGGCGGAGTTCCGCACGGTGCTGCGTGAGAAGGCTGCAGCGTTGTGGGGCACGATGTTCGAGCCGGCGGATCCGGGCGTCGATCCGCTGGTGCGATCTTTCCGCCGAACGCTCGAAGCGCTCGGGCGTGACACCGGCGCAGCACAGTCCATGCGCGATTTTTTCGTCGACATCGTACTCGCCGAGACGCGGCCAAGCGAGGGAGCGAAAGAAGTGCTCGCGCGGCTCCGTGCTGAGGGGGTAGCGACCGGAATTATTACGAACGGTTACATCGGGTTTCAGGAGCGCAAGATCGCCCACCATGGGTTCGTCGGGTTGACCGACTTCGTGCTTGTGTCTGAGGCCGCAGGCGCACACAAACCCGATCCGCGCATTTTTCAGTTGGCGCTGGAGCGTGCCGGGTCAGCGCTCAAGGACGCTTGGCACGTCGGGGATCATCTCGTGAATGACATTGGCGGCGCGGAAGGAGCCGGACTCCGTGGCGTGCTATACGATCCGCGCGGCGATCGTTTGCCCAAGGAAGGCGCTTGGCCCAGCGGTTCCCGGCTGCCGTCTCATGTCATCCAGCGTCTCGCGGAACTTCCCGATCTTGTGCTGGCGGCGCGGGCGCCGAGGTAGCGACTGGAGGCTCCAGCCGCGCGCGGCGCGACAGTTCCAGGGTGTACATCAGCCCTATATAAAAAGTGACGAGTTCCCGGAATTCCGAGATATTCGAACGAATGCCTACCCCCAGACCCTGGTCATCCAGTGTGTGCGCGATCCGGCTGGTCAGCACGGCAAGGATCAAGGTCAGCGCGAGATACGGATCCGGCGCGAAAAAACGTACCCATGCAGATTTCGCACGGCGCAGCGGCAGCAACGCAAACACAAAGGCGAATCCCATGGCGAAATCGGCGATGTGTTTCATTTGGCTCGTGCGATCGCCAATGTTGTGAAGATTGCGTACTGTGGCGATCTGCTCAGGCGGGACTCCCGCCATGAACTCGTAGTAGTGCAAACCGTAGTCGATTTCCTCGAGGAACAGAAACAGTATTGCCGCCGAGATAAATATGAAGAGGCTCCGCAGAATGAGGATGCGCGCCTGAATCGCCGCGTGCACACTGATGATCAAGGCGGCGATAATCAAAGCATGCTCCACGAACTCTAGCAGTCCGAATTCACGCCGCGAATTCGGCGCGACATTCTCTAGATAGGGCATCACGGCGATGGTCTGGAGCAGACGCACGCCGGAAAAGTACATTCCCATGAGGATAGCCACGATGGCGGCGGGGACACCGGCGTAGAGGGCCAGCTTTTTCTTGTTCAACGCGATCAAGCTCCGAAGCGCACGGCTTCGATAGGAAGCGACTAGAGGTGGTCGTGGTGCCGGCGGGATTATAGGGGCGCATTTCGTGACTCGCAAACACACAAGCAGACGTTGATACGCCCGCCGGTGGTTGAATTCGCCCCGGCGCTCTGATTTGATGGCCGTGCATGCCGAATTCCCAAACCAGCGAGGAGTACCGCCATGACACAAAACTTCGTCCAACGATTCGTCATCGTTCCGGCCATTCTGTTCACGATGTCCAGCCTCTGCGCAGGCGTGTGGGCCGAGGACCTTGCGCCAATCCGTCAGGTCAGCGCAACGGGGATCAAGCACTCAATTCTGGTAACCGGATCGCCCGACGCGGCGCGGCTCTTCGACGAGGACTCTAAGGTCGTGTGGGAAGCGCCCGGCTATTCGCGCGACGGCTATGTTCTTGAGAACGGCAACATTCTCATCGGCGACAGCAAGATGGCGAAGGAATACAAGGCGGGCACGAACGAGGTTGTGTGGTCCTACACGCTCTCACCGGACAACAGTGAATTGGGCACGGTCTTCCGCCTGCCCAATGGAGACACGATGACCTGCGAGCTGGGCAAGAACCCGCGGCTGCTCGAAGTCGGGCCGGACGGGAAAATTAAAGTGGAAGTGAAACTGCAACCCGAGACTGACAACAACCACATGCAAACGCGCATGGCGCGCAAACTGCCGAATGGCAACTACCTCGTGCCACATCTGTTCGCGTTCAAGATCAAGGAGTACACGCCCACGGGCGAAGTCGTCCGCGCGATCGCGACCGACCTGCCCGAACTCGGCGGACGCGAAATCCACAACTGGCCCTTCACTGCGATCCTGCTCGACAACGGCAACATCCTCGCCAACCTCACCCACGGTGACAAGACGGTCGAGTTCGACAAGGACGGCAAGGTCGTCTGGCGCGTGGACAACACGATGGTGCCCGGCAACTTCGCCGATGCCTGCGGCGGCCAACGCCTGCCCAACGGCAACACCGTCATTACCGCCTATGGCCAGAAAGATCCGGCCAAGTGCAAAATCTTTGAAGTCACCCGCGACAAAAAGGTTGTCTGGGAGTTCTTCCACCCCGACATCCACGCGCACGAAATCCACGTGATCACGACAAACGGCCAGAAAATCACGCCGATTCTGCGATAGTTACGGATACGGTATCAGGAGATAAAGACCATGCAACGGTCATCCCGCAGTTCTGCGCTTCTTGTCGCGGTTCTTTTCGCCTTCCCGGCGTTAATGGGATGCGCCTCGCTGAATTCGCAGCGCGGCACCGAGAACGCGTGGCGTAGTGCGGATGCCGCCCAATGGAAGCCCGGTGAGACAACGGACAAGGACATCTTGAGCCTGCTGGGCCCGCCCTCGCAATTGATCGCGTTGAACGATGAAGTGGTCTATTACTACATGCTCGAGAAGACCAAGAAGCGCACAATGATTTTTTTCATCTACAACACGACCAGGCAAAACGTGACCTATGACCGCGCCATGTTCATTTTCGACAAGGCGGGAGTTTTGAAGAAATATTCGCTGAGCCCGAGCGCGGACCCAAAAGCGAAGTAGGGACAATCCATGATCAGGCTTCTGCCGATCGTACTTTTAGCTGCCGTGTGCGGCTGCGCGACAATCCATATGAACGTCGACGCGCCGGTGCCGGGCGAGCAGGCAAGTGCTCCGTTGGAGGGCCAGCATTACTATGCTGTGCTCGACACCTTCGGGCCGCCGTCGCAAGTCTCCAGGCTGCCCGATGGTTTCGTCTTTCTCTACGATTCGCTCAGGGAAATCGAGCGGCAGCTCGGGATTAGTTTCGCAAGCGTCAGCTTCGGAAATGCTTTTGATATAAATCTCCTAAAATTTACGTTTGGCCGCGCGACATTACATCCACAGTATTTCGTCGTTATTTTTGATCAGCGGGGCGACGTGCGCGCGGCCGGGATATACGAAGGCAAGGAAAAAATCGGCGGCAGTGTCATTTTGCAGGTCGTGTTCACCGTGATCGCGACGACCGATATGTCGTATCTCGAAGTACCTCCGGTTCAGCAGGATTGGGGTCTGTCTCTCGTGCAGCAGCCACCCGTAGCGCTGAACGTGTCAGGCGATTTCGCCTCCGGAAAGGCAGGGGTCGAAGTCCGCGGCGCACCGACCGCGGTCGGCCAGCATTCCCTCGAAATGCCGCCGCCCAAAGACAAGGACCGGCGGTAGAGTTGTCTTGATATGCGATCGAAGGCGCTGCACGTTTACCGCGGTCGCCCTGTATGCGTTTGAAATGGTGCCTGTCTAAAAGGCGCGGGTCACTCGCGCTTCAACAGCGATTGCCTCGGTCGGAGGACGTTGCTATACTGGGCGACGCAGAAGTGGGCCGGTTTCACGAGGATTCATCCCATGTCCGGGCATAGCAAATGGAGCACGATCAAGCGCAAGAAAGGCGCGCTTGACGCGAAGAAGGGTAAAATTTTCTCGAAGATCGCCAAGGAGTTGGCGGTGGTCGCGAAAGCGGGCGGAGGCGATCCGACCGGGAATGCGCGGCTGCGCACAGTGATGCTCGCGGCGCGCGCGGCGAACATGCCCAAGGACCGCGTCGAAGCGGCGATCAAGAAGGGCACCGGCGAAGGGCAGAACGTCAACTACGAAGAGAACCGGTACGAGGCTTATGGCCCGGCGGGCGTCGCGATCATCATCGATGTATTGACGGACAACAAGAACCGCACCGTCGCGGAAATCCGCCACATGGTGTCCAAGGGCGGCGGCGCGATGGCCGCGGAGGGCGCGGTGCAATGGAACTTCGATCGCCGCGGCTATATCACGATACCGAAGACCGCGGGCAGCGAGGATGATGTTTTCGAGAAGGCGCTCGAGGCCGGTGCCGACGACGTGAAGAGCGAAGGGGACTACTACGAGATTTTCACGAGCCCGGCGGACTTGCACGCTGTGACCGAGGGGCTCGAGGCGAAGGGGCTGAAGGCCGAAGAAGCCAAGCTCATGATGTTGCCGAAGACGACGGTGCCCATCACGGCGGACCAGGCACGCACCTTGATGCGGCTAATCGAAACACTCGAAGACAGCGACGACGTGCAGAACGTGTATTCGAACTTCGAGGCGAGCGACGAGATCATGGCCGCCGCGATGGCGGAGTAGTTGTAGGGGCGGCCCCCTGTGGCCGCCCAGGGCAGGCATGGGGGCCTGCTCCTACGGAGTCTTGGGGGCTTCATGCGCGTGCTTGGGATCGATCCCGGTACGGCGACGACCGGGTGGGGCCTGGTCGAAAGCCGGGGCACACGGCTCATCCACGTCGCCCACGGGACGATTAAAACGCCCGCGGGGCTCGCTTTTCAGAAACGCCTCGAACGGATTTATTTCGAGCTGAACGCCCTCATCGTCGAGCATCGGCCGGACGGCATGGCGATTGAGCGCCTGTTCTTCAAGCAGAACGTCACGAATGGCATCGCCGTCGCCCAGGCGCGCGGGGTCATCGCACTGGCGGCGGTGCACGCCGGGCTCAGCATCGGTGAATTCAGCCCTCGTGAGGTGAAGGCCGCAATTACCAGCAATGGCGGCGCCGACAAGCGGCAGATGCAGACCATGATCAAAATTCTCTTGAACCTGGATGCCTTGCCGAAACCCGACGACGCAGCGGACGCGCTCGGGATCGCGATCTGCCAGATACACGCCGGGGCCTTCCGCGCGGCGGTCGGGGACTGAGGGGATTGTCCTTCTCCGTGTGAATCTGCGGCACCCGCGGACAAAGTACTGGACATCTGTTAATATGTTCAGTATATTAGCGGCGTCATCGGGGGATGGATCATCTTGTTCGCGTTTCTGCGGGGGGCCGTGGCGCTGAAGGGCGCGGGCGCGATTGCGCTCGACGTTGGCGGCGTCGGCTACCAGGTGCACGTGCCCGATCCGGTGCAGCGTCGGCTCGCGCTGGGCCAGGAAGTCACCCTCATCACCCACTGCCACATCCGCGAAGACGCCTTCACCATTTTCGGGTTCCTGCGCGAAGAAGACAAGCGCGTATTCGACATGCTGCTGGGCGTATCGGGCATCGGGCCGAAGATGGCGATGGCCGTCGTCTCGGCGATGAGCGTGGCGGAGTTCGGCCGCGCGCTGCTCGAAAGCGATGTCGACGCCTTCACGAAAATCAGCGGCGTCGGCAAAAAGACAGCGCAACGCATCGTGCTCGAAATGAAAGCGAAACTCGGGCAGGACGCCGAACTGAAGGCGATCATGGGCGAGGATGCGGATTCCGGCAATGGCGACGATCGTGACGACGTGATGGATGCGCTCATGGCGCTCGGCTGTACGCCAGGCGAGGCCAAGAAGGCCGCAACCGGTGCGCGTCGCGATCTGGGTGCTGAAGCCGCGGCCGAAGAAATCGTCAAGGCCGCGCTGCGCTCGCTGGCGAGAGTGTGATGATGCCGGCCGACGACATCATCAATCCGGCCGAGCGCGACGACGATGCACAGTATGACGAACGCATTCGGCCGCAACGATTTGACGACTTTCCAGGGCAAGAGCCGCTGAAGGAAAAGCTGCGGATCGCAATCGCGGCGGCAAAGGGCCGTGGCGAAGCGCTGGATCACATTCTGCTTTCCGGCCCGCCGGGCTTGGGCAAGACTACTCTCGCGCGGATCATCGCGAACGAGATGAGCGTCGATTTCAAGGCGACCTCCGGCCCGGTGATCGAGCGCCAGGCGGATCTCTCCGCTATTCTGACGAGCCTCGAAACGAACGATGTGCTGTTCATCGACGAAATCCACCGGCTCAATCACGCCGTCGAAGAAACACTGTACTCCGCGATGGAGGACTACGAGATCGACATCCTCCTCGGCAAAGGGCCGACGGCGCGCTCGATGAAGATTGGATTGAAGCCGTTCACACTCGTCGGTGCAACGACACGCAGCGGCCTGCTCACACCACCCTTGCGCGCGCGTTTTGGAGACACCTGCCGGCTGGAGTTTTATTCGCCGGAGGAACTTGAGACAATCATCCAGCGCTCTGCGCGGATTCTCACGGCGCCGGTAGAACCCGAGGGCGCACTGGAGATCGCCGCACGGTCCCGCGGCACGGCGCGCGTGGCGAATCGGTTGCTTCGGCGCGTGCGCGACTACGCGCAGGTGAAAGGCAATGGCACCATTACGCACGACATGGCGAAGGCCGCGCTCGACATGCTCGGCATCGACGATCTCGGTCTGGACGGTATGGACAAGAGCATCGTCACGACCGTGATCCAGAAATTTAACGGCGGGCCTGTGGGTTTGTCGTCGCTTGCCGTGGCCGTCGGCGAAGAACGGCAAACCCTCGAAGAAGTCCACGAGCCGTATTTGATCCAAATCGGCTTTTTGAAGCGCACGCACCAGGGCCGCGTCGCAACGCCACTGGCGTACAAGCATCTGCGCCTCGCGCCACCCAAGGGCGGCCAGGCGCGATTGTTCTAACCTTTTGACTGCCCCATGATTCGCCAGTAGACTCAATCCGTTCTCCATTCATTGAGGGTCTTGCTCATGTCGCGAGTGCTGGTGCCGATAGCCGAAGGGTCCGAGGAGTTGGAGGCGATTACCGTCGTGGATTTGCTCCGGCGTGCGAAGATCGACGTCGTGATCGCCGGGCCGATGGAGGATCCGGTCGTCATGAGTCGGCAGGTGGTGATCCTGCCGGACGCCTCGCTCGACGAAGTGATGGACCAGGAATTCGACATGCTGATGATCCCCGGCGGCAGCCCCGGCACGGACAACCTGATGAAAGACGAGCGCATTCAAGCTTTGGTCAAGAAGTTCAACGAAACCGGGAAGTATCTCGCGGCAATTTGCGCAGGGCCGAAGATTTACGCACACGCCGGCTTGCTCGACGGAAAGCGCGCGACGAGTTTTCCCGGCGCGCTCGACATCAAGGAGCGGCCTGAGGTGAAGTCGACGGGCGCGGCGATCGAAGTGGACGGAAAAATCGTGACTTCGCGCGGGCCGGGCACCGCGATGGCGTTTGGGTTGAAGTTGATCGAGCTGCTCGAAGGGCCGGAACGGCGTGACGAGGTCGACGCACGCTTGCAACGGTAGTCGCCGAAGGATCGCCGCGGAGCGCGGCTTTAGGGAGAGGAGACGGGTATGGCCAAGTTGACGATGACAAGAATCCGCGCGTTTATCGGCGGCGTGTTCGCGCTGATATTGGTGCTGCTGCTGCTCTCCGTGGGCACGGCAATGTTCGGATACGACCTGCCCGTACTGGGCACCATCGCGCGCACGCTGGGCGTCGAGCCGGGGGATAATCTCAGCGAAGAGGTTTCCGGAGTTAACTGAACGGACGACAAATTCCGCCTGTCATGCGGGACATTGTTCGCCGTTAGCTTGAGTGTTTATTGGCTGACTTGGCCACGGACGCCACGCACAATAAAAGAGAGCCCTCGTGGTCAAGCAAGAGTGCGAGTTTACCCGGCACTATCGAGATAAGTCCTTCGAGCATCCAGTGTTCCTCGGACAAAGCCTCTGCAAGCGATAGGGCTTTCGATCCAGCGCTGCCTCCGCGTCCTGTGTTCAGTACAAGGCAGAGGTGCGAGGGCGCAATTTTGAACTCTGAAAAGCGGCCCGATAATTCTTTCCCGGCTACATCCTCAATCGTAACGTTCAGCTTTCCCGCTCCGTAGGCGACGAAATCGGCCATTGGAAGATCACCCCAATGCCCGTAACCCATACGTACCTTGGTGCTCCATCGTTCCCTTCGCTCGTGGGGTACGAATGTATTGATAAATGCCTCCCAATGCTCGATTTCGATGGTCGTGGGGGCATTCTTTTGCTTCATTGTATGCCATCCAAAATGCCGCGATGATAGCTCTGGATTCCGGCGTATGTTAGGCGTCGCGTGTAACTTCGATCAGGACTTTGAGCGTGTCCTTCTGTCGCGCGCGTTCGATTGCTCCCAGGGCGTCCTTCAGCGAGAAGCGGTCCGTAATCAACGGAGCAACCTGAATGGTCCCGCGCGCGAGCGCTTCAAGCGCCGGGCGGAAGGGGCCGCAACGCGAACCGATGATACGGACTTCGTGAATCACCGGAATGCTGAGATCGAACGCTGTCGGATGCGTCACCGTCGTCTTCAGCACGATAGTGCCTTCCGGTCGGACCAATTCCAGCGCACGCGGCAGACCTTCATGCGAGCCGGTGGCCTCGATGACGACATCCGCCTGCGCGCGCTCAAGCGGCTGACGCGAGTGCAGCGCCGGAATCGAAAGTCCGCGCAAGACTTCCAGTTTCCATTCGTTGTTGCCGACAACGAGCAGATTCTTCGTGTGTTGATACATGACCTGAGCGATGATCTGTCCGAGTTTGCCGTCACCCAGAATGACCACGCGATCCGAGGACTCGATCTTCACCTGCTCGAGAATGCGGAATGCCGCCGCAAGCGGCTCCGTAAGCACGGCCGCTTCGTCTTTTACCGCATTCGGGACGATGTGCAGATTTTCCGCCGGCAGCGTGAGGAACTGTGCGAAGGCGCCGTTGCGTCCCTGGATACCGAGCACGCTGCGGTGCAGGCAATGGTGCGGCAGCTCCATCTGGCACAGCGGGCACCGGTGGCACACGCAATTGATCTCGCCGACCACTCGCTTGCCGACGAGGCCCGAGTCAGGAGCGGTTTCGACGATACCGACGAATTCATGACCGAGTACGCCGCGAAAACCCATGTAGCCGCGGATGATTTCGAGGTCGGTATTGCAGATGCCGGCCTTGAGCACGCGCACCAGCGCCTCGCCCTCCGCCGGTTGCGGCTCGGGCAAATCGGCGACGCTCAGCTCTCCATCGAACACGACGGCGCGCATCGTCCTCCGGCGGCTCGCATCCGCGCGGGTTGCAGCGCTTTGGCCGGGTCGGTCAGAATGCCGCGCCGGCCGCTTCCGCTGCGCGGTCAGGGCCTCGTCGGAGTATAACGATGAAATCCGGGCAATACCAAGGGGTAATCCTCGCGGCGGGCCATGGTTCGCGCATGGGCCCCTTCGGCGACGCAATGCCCAAGCCGATCGCGCCGGTGTGCAATCGTCCGCTGCTCGCCTATCAGCTCGACCACCTTCGCAGCATCGGCATCGAAGATGTGATTATCGTCATCGGCCACCTCGGCCATCGGATCACACAGGCGCTCGGTGACGGTGCGGGCTTTGGCGTACGTATCCGGTATGTCGAACAGGAAAAGCGACTCGGCCTCGCGCACGCCGTCGGCCAGCTCGAGCCACACATCCAGCGGCCTTTCGTGCTCATGCTCGGCGACATCTTTTTCGAGATGGACAACTTGGCGACCCTGCCCGCGCTTTTCGAAGGTGCAGACACGGCGGCCGTGCTTGCGGTAAAGGATGAACCCGATCAGGCGGCGATCCGGAAGAACTTCGCCGTGATTCCTGGCGACGGCGGGATTGTGAAGCGGGTGATTGAAAAGCCGCGCGTTGTACCGAATCGGATCAAAGGCTGCGGGATTTACCTTTTCGACGACCGGATTTTCGAGGCCGTCCGGCGCACGCCGCGCACGGCCATGCGCGACGAATATGAACTGACCGATTCGATTCAGATTTTGATCGATTACGGCTACCCGGTGCGCATGGCGCCGATTGTTGAGTGGGACATGAATGTGACCTTCATCGGCGATCTCATCGAATGCTGCGCGCATGTGCTCCGGCGCGAGGGGCGCGCGTCGCTGCTGGGCAAGGGCTGTTCCGTGGCGCGCGGCGCGACGCTGGCCGAAACTGTGCTTGGAGACGGCGCGGCCGTGCAGCATCCGATCCGGCTCGAGCGCTGCGTCGTGATGCCCGGGGTCACGGTGGATTCGCGGGAGAACCTGCGTAATGTAGTGGTCACGCCCCAGGGCGTGTTGCAGGCCTGACGCAATGGCGCACCTGATCATCAGTTCCAGCCTCCACCCGGCAAGCAAGAGTCGCATCCTCGCCCTGCGCGCGAAGGCGCTGCTCGACGAGCAACACGCGCCGGTCGATCTCATTGACTTGCGCAACATCGCGCTGCCGGCCTGCGACGGCGATGCCTGCTACGAGCACCCGGCCGTGCGCGATCTCGGCGTGCGGATATCGAAAGCCGACGGCGTCATTCTCGCCACGCCAATTTACAACTACAGCGTCGGTGCCTCCGCTAAAAATCTCATCGAGCTGACCGGATCGGCATGGACGCGCAAACCCGTGAGTTTTTTATGCGCGGCGGGTGGACAAGGCAGTTACATGGCGGTGATGGGCATGGCGAATACGCTGATGCTCGATTTTCGATCCTACATCCTGCCGCGATTCGTGTATGCCGCCGACACCGCCTTCGAAGGCGATCAGTTGGTCGATACCGCCGTAGTCGATCGGCTGCGAGACCTCATTGCGACGCTCGTAAAGTTTAGCGAGGCCCTCCGCGCAGGCGGATTGACTGCGGACTAGGACGTCGCCGGGCGTGCTTCGGCCGCGGGGGATAGTTCTCGGCCGCGGTACGGAGTTTTCGCAGGGCACGGCGGACGCCGCGATAAACCGAGGTGACGTTTACGCCGAGGACCTCCGCGGCCTGGCGGTAGTTGAGGTTCTCGAAGTAATAAAGTTCGATGCAGCGACGTTCAACAGGAGTGAGCCGCAGGCGCATTTGGCTGTGGACCCATTCGAGCAGATGCGCGATCTGCCGGCCATGTTCGATGCCGGCCCGGATTTGCTCCGCCGTCTCGAACCAGGGCGTCTGCGAGATGCTGAGCCGCCCGAGAAACACCGGCGGCGCAGGGTTCTCCAGGGGATCTTCGGGTGCCATCGGCGGCGATACGAGGGAGGGGTTCTGGGTCATGAGGGCTCCTTTCCGGGGAGGATTTTTCAGCCGGTCGCCACGGTAGAGCCGGAGGCCTGAGCAAGACTTTTGCTTCTGTGGGTCATTTTGGGTTTTCCTTCTATGCCGGTGTGCGGCGGGCGAAATCCCGCAGCGAAGGGCCGGCAAAGAGCGAGCGCAGCGAGCACACACGCGGCAGCAGTGCCGCGAGAAGAGGGATTCCAATGACGATTCGGGACCGGATTCAAGCGGCGATCGCGGAGGCGACGAAGGCGCGCAACCAGCTTCGGCTGGAGTGTCTGCGCCTGGCGAAGGCGGCGCTGCTGCTCAAGGAAAAAGAAAAAGGCGAGGCGGTCGCTGACGAGACAGCGATCGCCGTGCTGCGCGCCGAAGTGAAGAAGCGCCAGCAGAGCATCGAGATTTTTCGGCAACACGGCCGCGAAGACGCCGCGAAGGCGACCGAAGACGAAATTCGCGTACTCGAGGAATTTCTTCCGACGCAACTTTCGGCGGACGACGTAGAGAAACGTGTGCGCGCCTATCTCGCGGAGCATCCCGATGCGAACCACGTAGGCAAGCTGATTGGCGCGATCAAAAAAGAACTCGGCGATCTCGTCGACGGTAAGATGCTCAACGAGATCTGCCGCAAGGTGTTAGGATAATTGTCAGCCGCGCAGGTGCGCGGCGTGAGGATTGAGGCCTTTAATGAGGAAGACTGTGATGCGGATTTCATTCATTCTCTGTGCGCTTTTGTTTGTGGCCGTAATGACTGGATGCGCCAAGCCGGCCGAGGAGGCGGCACCAACTCCTGCGGAAGCGTCCACACCCGCGCCTGAACCCGCTTCAACGCCGGCACCCGCACCCGCACCAGAGCCTGCCGCCGAGGCAAAGCCCGCCGTTGTGCTGCCGGAGGGTTTTGCGGCGCGATTCCACGTTCATCCGGAGATGATGCTGACCAGCGCGGAGACCATTGACGCCGCGAAAGGGCAATACAAAGTGGTCGGCGAACTCCGAGCGAGCGCAAAGGAAGTCCTGGACTACTTCGTGAAGTATTTCCAGGACAACGGCTGGGAAGAAGACGCGGTAATGGAGAATGAAGGCACCACCGTTGTCTCGTTCAAGAAAGACGGGTATCTCGAATACATCGATAGCCACGAAGGCGGCATCGGCGCACGCATCACGATCACGACCGGACAAATTTGATCGAGATCTCTCTAGCGCGATCGACAGAATGTCTCCGTGCGTCCGGAAATGGCTTCAGCAATCACTTCGCGCAACGCGATGAGTTCAGAGTCCGCGCCGAGGCAGTGGTAGAAATCGACGCATCCGCGGCATACGACAGGCGGGTCGAGCAACAACGCGAAGTCTTGGACGCTCGGCGGTTCGGCGAAAACACACCGCACATCGGCGGGATGGTAAAGGTCTTCCGCGCGCAACAACGGATTTCGGCGGAGCACGCGCCACTTCGAGAGCGCAAGCAGGCTGGAGATGAGCACGTATTGATCCAGTTGAAGCCCCGTGTATGCGCAGATTGCGTCACTGTCCCACGTGGACACGACGACCCCGCGATCGGGGTAAATGCGAAACGGTTCAGGCAGGCGCCGCGCGGTGAGGTGTAGTCGCGGCGAGTCGGCACCTTTGCCATCGCACGGTTTACAGCGGAAGTAGCGCCCCAGCGCGTTTGCGACGTTTTCAGAATGGCCGTCGGCCATTGCCGATGCCGACATGTGTACATCAATCATGGAAGCTCCTGTCGTTTTGTTCCTGCGAAGCTCGCTGTTCACCTATTGACGCCTGCAAGCGCCATTTTTATTGCATGCAGCCAATGAATGAATTACTGAACGGCATGCGAACGTTACCGGTGCCAATCGTTCAGCGACAGGATCGGTTTCTGCGGGTTTGACCGGCCGCGTGATCGCCGCTATGCTCACGCCGGTTTTGATTCGTATTTTCGGGCTTAAGCCGCATTCGCGATGAGTTTACTGGGTACCAGCGGGCGACCCCTGCGCGTTGCCATCGTCGGCAGCGGGCCGAGCGGCTTTTATGCAGCGGAAGCCTTGCTAAAAGCCGGCATTGAAGTGCAGGCCGACATCTTCGAACGCCTGCCCAGCCCCTATGGACTCGTGCGCTACGGTGTCGCGCCGGACCATTCACGCATCAAATCCATCACCAAAGTCTTTGAGCGCATTGCCGTACGGCCCAATGTGGGGTACTTCGGCAACGTCGAAGTCGGGAAAGACATCACCGTCGCGGAGTTGCAGCAGTTCTACGACGCAGCGTTGTTTGCGAGTGGTGCAGCCTCCGATCGACGGTTGAATATTCCGGGTGAAGATCTGCCGGGAAGCCACACCGCGACCGAATTCGTTGCGTGGTACAACGGACATCCAGACTTCAAAGATCGCGTGTTCGATCTTAGCCAGGAGGTCGCCGTCGTTATCGGGCAGGGAAACGTGGCTGTGGATGTCTGCCGGATTCTGTGCCGCACCGTCGACGAACTCCGGACGACGGACATTGCGCAGCACGCGCTCGATGCGCTCGCAAGCAGCCACGTGCGCGAAGTCCACATGATTGGCCGGCGCGGCCCGGTGCAGGCGAAGTTTGCGCAGATCGAAATTAAAGAACTTGGCGAAATGGCCGGATGCACGCCGCTGGTCGCGCCCGCAGACCTCGAACTGGAGCCCTGTTCGCGTGCCGAGCTCGATCACCCGGACAACACGAGCGCTGTCCGCATCTACTCGATTCTTCAGGAGTACGGTGCGAACCGCCCTGAAGCAGGCAAACAGCGGCTGAATATCGCGTTCCGCCGGAGCCCCACAGAGATTCGGGGTGCCGATCGGGTGAAAAGCATTCTGCTCGAGAAAAATCGGCTCGAGGTTGAGCCGATGGACGTAAAAGCCGTGGGCACGGGTGAAATTGAGGAGCTCGCCTGTGGGCTCGTATTTCGCAGTGTTGGCTACCGTGGCACCCCATTTCCCGGGCTCCCTTTCGATACGAAAACGGGCACTATCCCCAATATTGGCGGGAGGATTACGGATGGAGGGAAGGTTTTGCCGGGCCTCTTTGTGTCCGGTTGGATCAGGCGGGGTCCAAGTGGTACGATAGGTACGAACAAACCGGATAGCCAAGAAACGGTGGCCGCGATTATTGCGGATTCCGTGAATTGGAGTGGCTGCGAGAACCCATCCGGCGCTGCGGTGTTAAAGTTTTTGAATACCCGGGGAGTGAGGGTCGTCACTTTCCCGGATTGGCAGCGAATCGATGCCGCCGAAGTAGAACGGGGCCGTGCGGCAGGCAAACCGAGGGAAAAGTTCCTTACTCCTTCGGCCATGCTCGATTCACTGGTGGATTCGCCTGTACGTTGAGGGTATTTGGGTGAATCCCGAACGCGGAAGGCTCCAGACCGGACGTTCACAGAGCAGAATTGGTCTCTCGATAGTTCCGTATCGGAACCAATAAAACTCTTGACACGTCTATACGGACCGCTTATAATGCGCTACAATTCTCAGGGGGAGAATCCAGCAATTCCACAATAGGCAGTATCGCGGGCCATTCTGTGCCTGCGGATTTCGTAGTTATACAGTTGAATATACCATCCGACCGGTCACAAAACTCAGACGAGAGGAGGGGATGGACGCGCGGCAGGAGAATCGCTAACTACTGGCTGTGTCCGGGTCAAATGGATGTGGAATGAATAAAAAAAAAGCAGGGATTCCCTGCGCGGCGGTGACTCGCCGTGGAAGGCCAGCCGGCCTCTTGCCGGTTGTGATGACAAAAAATTAAACAGGAGATTACGCACAATGCGTAAGACATTAGTGGTTTTGGTAGCCATGATGATGGTCGGGATGACAATCCCGGCTTTCGCCGAACTTCAGAATGTGAAGGTCGGTGGTTCGCTTCGTATTCGCGCGAACTGGTACAGCAATGAAGCCCTCGCTGCGTTTGATGAAGAAGCGTCGGAAGACGCGCTTTTCGTTGAACAGCGCACACGCGTCAATGTCGGCGCGGACTTCACCGATGACGTGCATGCGTTCATCGAGTTGGACCACTACGACAATTGGGGCGACGAATTCCGCGGCCTTGAAGGCAACGGCGTCCTTTCGGGCGTTGACGGTCTGGGCGGTTCGGATGACTCGTACGACTTCGAGTTTCCGTCACGCGGCGTTCCGAGCATCAGCAGCGACGGTTCGGTGCAGCTGTACCAGGGTTACATCGAAATGAAGGACGCGTGGGGCGCGCCGATCGACATCGTCATCGGCCGCAAGGAAATCGTGCACGGCGACGAGTTCCTCGTTGGTAACAACGACACCAGCTCGACCTTCCGCGGTCTCTCGTTCGACCAGGTGGCGGTGAAGTACAACAACGAAAGCTTCAACATCACCGGTTTCTGGGCGCGCGTTGCCCAGGACAACTCGGTCCTCGAGTCCAGCGGCGACGCTGACTTCTCGGGTATCTACGGCAGCTACACGGGCCTCGAGAACATGACGATCGACGGCTTCTACTACTTCTACCATGGTGCGGCAACGGCCGGTAACGGTCTTGACGATTCACAGGACATCCACACCTTCGGCGGTCGTTTCGCCGGTAACGCTTCGCAGTTTGACTGGGCGGCGAACGCGGCCTACCAGATCGGTGAAGTCGGTTATTTGGGTAGTGGCGCGGACATCGTCGAGTACAACGCGTTTGCGCTTCAGGGCGCGGCTGGTTACACCTTCGACGTGAACACCCAGCCCCGTATCTTCCTCAACGGCGGCTACTACAGCGGCGGCGATGCTGACGCGGGTGGTGACGAAGAAGCGGCCTTCAACCGCCTGTTCTCGGATCACGAGTACAGCGAGTTCATCGACAGCTCCGAAATGACGAACTTCTGGTACGTCGGCGGCGGCGTCAGCGCGCAGGTCACCGAAGCTATCGGCCTGACGGGCGTGGTGAACTACTTCTCGGCGGTCGAAGACTACAATAGCTCCGCGGAAGACGGCGACCTCGGTCTCGAGGCGGCCATCTACGCGAAGTACGACTACAGCGAAGACCTGTACTTCCAGTTCGGTTACTCGCATTTCTTTGCGGGTGACGCTGTGGAAGACCTCGGCGCTGCGACCGGCGCGCTGGGCAGCACGATCACGCTCGGCGGCGGCGGCCTCTCGTCGGCTGACGACCTCGACTACGTGTTCCTTGAAACGGGTATCAGCTTCTAAGCTGAATCACGTGTAGTTCCTCGCCCCCGCGGCTCGCGCCGCGGGGGCGATTCTTTTTTCACACGGCCCAGATGATCGCGGGACGCGTATTTGTTAAACTCTGCGCCGATCCGGGGCTGCCTCCGATGGGTTCTTCACTGAAAAAAGCCATGCTTGCGCTCGAAGACGGGCTCGTCTTCGAGGGGCGGAGCGTCGGCGCTGAGGGCGAGGCTACCGGTGAGCTCGTCTTCAACACCTCGATGATGGGCTACCAGGAAATACTTACGGACCCGTCCTACGCCGGCCAGATCATTACGATGACCTACCCCCTCATCGGAAACTACGGCGTGAACAGGGAGGATGTCGAGGCGCGCAAACCCTTCTGCCGGGGTTTCGTGATGCGCGAGTGTTGCTTCGAGCCGAGCAACTGGCGCGCGACAAAGGCGCTGCCGGAGTACCTCCGCGAGAACAACATCGTCGCCATCGATGGCGTCGACACACGCAAGATCACTAAGCACCTGCGCGAGCACGGTGCGAAGAAATCGGTCATCAGCACGACCGACCTGAATGCGGAGAGCCTTATCGCCAAGGCGCGCGCCTCGCAGGACATGGCCGGCAGCGATTTCGTTCGCGAAGTGACCATCGACAAAGCCTATGAGTGGAACGCGAAGTTCCAGGGCAAGTACCGCGTCGTGGCGATGGACTACGGCATCAAGTACAACATTTTGCGATTGCTAGAAGACGCCGGTTGCAAAGTAATCGTGATGCCGGCGACCGCGACGGCCGCCGAAATCCTCGCGCAAAAACCGGACGGCATCTTTCTGTCGAACGGTCCCGGCGATCCGGCGGCATTGGATTACATCTACCCGACCCTTCGTGCGGTGCTCGGCAAAGTGCCCGTGTTCGGCATCTGCCTGGGGCACCAGTTACTCGCGCATGCGCTCGGCGGCAATACCTTCAAGCTCAAGTTCGGCCATCGCGGCGGCAACCAGCCCGTGCTGAACAAGTCCGCCGGCACGGTCGAGATTTCCTGCCAGAACCACGGCTTCGCGGTCGATCCTGCGTCGTTCAAGGATCCGGACGTGGTGATCTCGCACATCAACCTTAACGACAATTCGGTCGAGGGCCTCGAGCACAAGAAGCTGCCGATCTTCAGCGTGCAGTATCACCCCGAGTCGTCGCCCGGCCCGCACGACAGCCGCTACCTCTTCACCCGCTTCACGAAGCTGATGGACGCGGCCCGCGCCTAGTTGCCGGGGTTACGTCAGGCGCCGGCAGCGCGCTCCGCGGCGGGATCCGTCTCGGTTTGGCTCAGCGTGTGGCGTTCGATAAGCCCAGTGACCTCCCCCAAATGCAGAATCTGGTTCGTGAGGTATTTCACCGGATTCAGCGTCCTGAAGGCCTTCGTCAGCGGCGGCGTCGCGAGTATAGCGGCGGTATCGGGATAGACCTTGCCGCCTTTCATCGCCAGCATGCCGTGCTTGCGCAGGTAGCGCAGTGTCTTGCGCACGGCCCGCGCGATGTCCGCCTTGTCTTCGGGATCGACATACGGGTGCTTGAACGCATCGAAAAGATCAGCGGTCAATTTCACAAGTTCGTCCACTGAAATTGGTGCGGCGAGCCCGTGCAGGCAGCGCGTATACAAGATGGCCGAGACTACCTGTGCGGCGTTTATCTCCACCAGCGGCCCGAGACGCTCGATGATGTGCTCATCGAAGGTGCGCTGCTCCGCGCGCGAGGCTCCGCGCGGCAGGAAGATTTCTTCGCCGAAAATCACCGAGGTGTGCCGCGTTATCGGATTGAAATTGCGCACTGCCGGCATCGCCGAGACCCGCAGCGTCGCATCGCGCGACTGCGCCGTATGCAGGAAGAACGATATGCCGCCCGGCCGCTCGACGCCGTCGCGATAATCCATCAGCAGCCCGGAGCAGGACCGCGTCCGGCCGGGATAGAGAATGAACCCCTTGCCGCGCAACAGCAGATCGACAAACTTCTTGAGCTGCGAGATGGTCACATTCTCGCGGCTGATGCCGTAGACGTCCGTGGTTTCGAGGATTTCGTCGAGGTCGAGCCAGCGCGACTTCGTAAAGGGAATGCCGGCGAAGAAGTCGTTTTTCATCATCGCGCCGATTTTCACATCGCCGCCGCTCGCGAGATAGGCCGCGCGAAACAGATAGCACGGATCGTCCAGCTTGATGTGGTTGCCGTAGAAAATGGCCGGATGGCCGCGCGGCACGAGATGCGTGTTGTGCAGCCGGATGTATTTGTTCCAGCCGACAAAATCGCCGACAACGAACTGGAAATCCTCCCAGCGCCCCTCCGCCAACGGCTGTGCCTTGCGCAGGCCCATCCGATACAGGATGTGCTCGGCGAAATGCGCTGCAAACCCGGCGTAGTGTCGGACGCGCTTGAACATGGACCCGCAGGTTCCCCTGGGTGGATGACCGTCTATTTTAGCGCCCCGCCGCACGGCGTCCAAGGAGATCGGGGGAACGCCGTCCCCTATGGTGTGGTCAGTGGTTCCGCCGATGCGCTAGGTTCCTTCGTGCGCTCGGGTGCGATCGGCCGCACCGGCGCAGCGGGCCGATCGACCGTTGGGGCTTTCGGACCTTCGATACCTGGTTCTTTCAGCGACGGCGCGGAAGGGCCCGCCGGCTTGCCAGGCCGCACGATGGGCTCGTGTCGTTGCCATGACGGTAGACTGGGTGGTGCTCCCTCCGGCGGCCAGACTGGCGGCGCGCCGTGTTTGGCGGCGAACGCATCCTCGGCATATCGTTCAACGTCCGGGAGCATCCGCAGCGTTCGGAGATAACTGAAATAAATCTGCCCGAGCGCCGGATCGCGCCGTACCCGTGCGTACACGTGGTCCCGCCACGCCACCGCCTCGGACCGCGCTGCCCACGCCAGTTCGCGTGTTTCCCACATGCGCCTTCGCGAAGGAGGCGTCAACTCCGCTTCCAGCGTTCGATACCTTTGTGCCGCCGCCGTGCTCCCGCCATAGGCCCGTGCCCACCACGGATACACCGCTTCGCGCGCACCGGCCTGCGCGTCCAGGGTAGTCCACGCTTCGCGCAGCCGGACCTGCAAGACACTGTTGGCGCGAAATGCATCGCGCAACGGACGCAAAACCTCCAGGCCTGCCTGGCCTCGATCACGCTCCATCAGGAATTGGATTGCCGTCGAGGGATGCGCGCGCAGATAGGCGAAAGACTTCGCCGCATCCCGTGAGCCCAGGAATTTTTCCGCCTCGATCGCTCCAAGTGCCTCAACGGCATCGCGCAGCGTCGGATCCCGTTGCACGCGCGCGAGATACCGCTGATAGTCCGCGCGCGCCGCGGTATCCACGATCAGGACTTCCTCAAAATCCTCCACCCGCTCGCGCACCGTGGGGAGTTCCATCAGCGCATCATAGGCCTCTTCGGCCTGGCGCAAATCGTCGTCTGCCGAGACATACGCGCGCAGCCCGCGATGCAACGCCAGCAGGCCCTCATCTGCCTCCAGCGCGCGCTGCGCCTCCTCAAACACACGGCGCTCGCTCACATCCTCAATGCGTGGCATGACCGCCGGTGCCTGCGCGAAGACGGCCAGCGCCAGCACGAGAATCATACGAGGCCCAGATCCTGCGCCAGATCGAGCACCGTAAAGCGATTGCGGATATATCGCGCGCGTGTCAACGCATTGCGATATTCTTCGACCGGCGCCTCAAGATCCTCCGGCGATGTCGGCCCGCCTGATTCTCGAATCGCCCGCGCTACGACCGCCGATGACAACAAATCCTGTGGTAATTCGCGCTGCATGCGCGGCAATTCCTTGCGGATTCGCTCCAGGAATTTCCGAAGCGCTGCGGCATCCATTTTCTTCGCGTCCCATTGCGCCTGCACTTCAGGGCCGACTTCCGCGCCCCAATCCTCACGAATCCACGCACTCACCTGCGCATCCGATGGCCGAGCACCAATCAGGCGCTCGATACTGATCGCGTCTGGCGTCAGCGCCATAATTTTTTCCCACAGCCCCAGGCAATGTACCGTCGCCACGCCCACTTGCGTGCCATGCAAATCATGCGGTGTGCCATGCAGCGCAGATTTCATGTCGAGATAGTGCGAGATCAAATGCTCGCCACCCGACGCCGGCGCGGACGACCCCGCAATCACCATCGAGAATCCGGAGAGCAACAGCGCTTCAAGCGCCAGCGCGACCGCTTCCGGATCGCCACGGCCCACGTGCGGTGCCGCCTCAATCAGCCGCTCCTGAATTCCCTCGAAGAACTCCCTGGCTTTCGGATCGAAGGCCACGTCCTGCAGGATGTGTGACGCTCGCCAATCCGTGCTGGACGAGCATTTCGACAGGAAATCCGCCACGCCCGCCGCGGTCATCCGCTGCGGCGCGGTGGCCACATGCTCCGGGTTCGCGAAAATTCCCGCCGCGGGAGTGCAGGGCAGAGTCCGCTTGAGTCCACGCACTTTCAGTGCCGTGATGCCCGAGGTGTATCCATTCATCGAAGCCGCCGTCGGATACAACAGCACCGGCCGTTTGAGCTTGTCGCCGGCATATTTCGCAAGGTCCGTCAGCGTGCCCGAGCCGACCGCCACCACCAGATCGACACCGTCCGCGCCGCGCGCGACCTCATCGCCGAGCGTGTCCGTCCCATCAATGGGCCCCGGACCGAAGCGGTGGTGCTGCACCATCAATCCCGCCTCGACCAGTTCGCGCGTAACGTGTTCGCCGCCCGCCGGATAGGTGTTGTCGTCGCAGATCAGGAGGCACAATGCCGCCCCCTCAGCGCGCGCGAAGGCCGCCAGCCGCAGCGCCGCATCCGGGCCCACATGACACGCGTGAAACGGCAGTCCCCGCGGCGCAGCGAAGTCCGTATAAAACGAATCGCCAAGCTGACACCATCCGCGGCGATACATGAATTACTCCCCGGGGAGAATTTTTTTGGACTGTGGCAGCTCGCTACCGCTTTGACTAAGCCAGCTCGGTGGCGGTAAGTATTCGTCCGCTACTCGCCAGCCACACCAGACTTCTTCAGCTTCCGCCACAAGGTGTTACGGCCGATGCCCAGCATCCGCGCGGCTTTCGCCTGGTTGTTCTTGCATTTGCGCAGCACGCGGACGATGTGTTCCATCTCGACGTCTTCGAGCCGCCGCAAATCCTCTGCCGTCGGCGCTGAGCCGCCTGCGGTCGCCCGCTGCACCGCCATCACGGCTTCCCCCGGTTGCAGCGGTACAAACACGTAGCCCCAGACCCCCTCGCGCATGGCGCGCACCGCTTCTGGAATCCCCGACGCGGCTGCCAGCAGAATCACGGGGCACTCGCGTGCGCGCTTGATCGCGGCGTCGGCGGAGGACGCAAACACCACCTCTGCGCCCGAGTCGACCACCTGGTGTCCCGCCGACTCCAGCGTGGCCTGCAGCGTCATGCGCTGCGTCCCGTCGTCCACCAGCAGTTGGATACGCGCCATCGTGCGCGTGCCTCCTTGGCGGCGGCTCCGGCACGCGACTCCCGGAACGGCCGCTCATGCACCATATCGAGCCTACTCCAAGTCCCCTGGAATGTCCAGCCTCCCGCATCAGCCCGAAAGCAGGCAGTTGTGCCGCAATTCGCCGGATGCCATAATGCCGCCCCCTTTCGTCGTAAGGAGACAAGCATGCGGATGGTGTTGACCGGCGGGGCCGGTTTTCTGGGTTCACACTTAAGCGATCGAATGCTGGCCGATGGCCACGAAATCGTGGTCATCGATAGTCTTGTCACCGGTCGCCGTCAAAATATTCAACACCTTTCCTCGAACCGGAATTTCGAGTTCATCGAGCAGGACGCCTGCGACCCTTTCCCCATCGAGGGTCCCGTCGATTGCGTGTTGCACCTGGCCTCTCCCGCGAGCCCGCCCGATTTCCGCCGCATTCCCTTCGAAACGCTCCGCGCCGGATCTTTCGCCACGCACCGCGCACTCGAATTCGCCCGCGACAAAGGCGCTCGCTTCTTTCTCGCCAGCACCTCCGAGATTTACGGCGATCCACCAGCCGAGTTTCACCCGCAGAAAGAAACCTACTGGGGTAACGTCAACACCATCGGCGAGCGCAGCGTATACGACGAAGCCAAGCGTTACGCCGAAGCCGTCACCATGGCTTTTCACCGCGAGTACGATCTGCAGACGCGCATCGTCCGCATTTTCAATACCTACGGTCCGCGCATGCGCGCCGACGACGGCCGTGTCGTCACCAATCTCATCAGCCAGGCCCTGCGCGGCGACGCGCTCACGCTCTACGGTGGCGGCAACCAGACCCGCAGCTTTTGCTACGTGTCCGATCTCGTTGAGGGGCTCTACAAGCTCCTGCTCTCGAACGAAGTCATGCCCGTGAACATCGGGAACCCCGGCGAATTCACCGTGCGCGAACTCGCCGAAATCATCCTGAAAATGACCGGCAGCAAAAGCCAGCTCAAAGAAGTCCCGCTGCCGTATTCCGACGATCCCCGCCAGCGCAAGCCTGACATCACCCGCGCCCGCACGATCCTTGGCTGGGAGCCGAAAATTCCGTTGCGCGAAGGACTCGTTCCTACGATCGAATACATGCGCGGCGAAGTCCTGGCTGCGAAGTAGAATTCACGATCGTGCGTGCTGCGATGCGCATGCGACATCGACAGAATAGGGAGGATCCCTTATGCTCGAGATGAAACCCGCGTGTGAGAAGTGCAAGAAATCGTTGGGCCACGAGGACGCCGCGCGCATCTGCAGTTACGAATGCACGTTCTGTCCCGATTGCGCCCAGGCCATGAGCTCGAAATGCCCCAACTGCGGCGGCGAACTTATCGCGCGCCCGCGCCGGAAACCGCGGCCCGCCAAGGCCTAGCGCCATGCAAAAGGACACTCCGCGCGGCGCTTTCTTCGAGATGGCCGATCTCCTCGCGGCCCACGCGCGCGAGAAAAAGCTCGCGCACCGTTTCTTCAATGTACCCTCGTTGCGCATGTCCGTCTATAAGCTCGCTGCGGGCGCAGACGATCCCCAAGCGCCACACGAAGACGACGAGATTTACTATGTTCTCGAAGGTCGCGCCAAAATTCTTGTGGACAACGAAGCGCGGCCGGTCCAGTCGGGCTCGGTAATCTTCGTCGCTGCTGCCGTTCCCCACAAATTTATCGAGATCGAGGAGGACCTCACGGTCCTCGTATTCTTCTCGCACCACAAACCCGCCGTATAAAAAGAGGCCGGCGCGATCGCTCACGCCGGCCTGAATTTTTCTGAATAGCGCCGTAGTCTAGTTGAAGTCCTCGAAGATTACGCTGATCGCACCGGCGGTCGCTCCCGGCATCGCGGGCACGTTCAGCACGTGATCGTTCAGTCGGAACTGCACGGACTTCTTCGGATTCGCCGCCACAAACACATCCGCGCTCGCCACAAACGCGCCCTGGAATCCATCCACCCGCGTCAGATCGCTCGCACCATTGCTGTTCCCGTCGGCGATGTACAGCGCCACCGTCGGGTTCTGCCGCGCCTCTTTTGTCGTGGGGAGGATCGGGTCGACGATCAAGTCCTTGCCGTCCATCTGCAACGTCATTACGCCAGGAAGCAAGGCCCCGTTCTGGTGCCGCACGACGAAGGCCGACGACTTGTCGTTCAATAGTTGCGGCGCGTCGTTGAACGGCGTCTTTGAGTATCCTTCCGCGCTCGCCGCGATGCGGAAATACACCAGCCGATCCGAGTGGGTGAACGGCGTGCGGAAGAAATGCAAGGGCACCGACGCCGCCGTTCCGTGCACCACGAATTCGTAATGCTGCCCGTTCCGCGCGCTATAGGGGCCCCATGCGCCATCCTTGTCCACGGTCAGCGTGACCAGCGGTTTTTTCTCCGAGCGCCGGCCCGTCGCCTGCTCCACTTCCCACACTTCGACGGTCGCGCCTTCGAGCGGCTTGTTGTTGATGTAGCTCTTCACATAGCCGCCCACCTGCGGCCGTTCTTCCGGCGTAATGCGGAGTGTCTTCGGTTTTTCGCCGTCATTGAGGAAGGTGTACAAGGCCCAGAAACTCTCGTCGCTTGTGCACACCATCACATGGTCTTGATAGTCCGGCATCCACCCCACGACGCCGCCATTCTCCGCCGCCGGTCCAGGGCGGATGTCGCCCAGCCCGCTGATCCCGAGAGACGCAACGCCGTTCGGGTTCGTCGCGTCGCCGCCGCCGATGGTCGCGTATTTCGCAATCTTCGCCGCACGCACGGGGTCGGACAAATACGCTCCCGACTCGAATGTGCCACGAGAGTGTCCAACCAGATTGATCTTCTCGAAACCCGTCCGCTCGCGCACCGCATCGACCAGTTTGTCGAGGTCAGCCGTCGTGCCGGAAGTATAGGGCCCTGTCGGAGTCTGTCGCCGTCCTCCGGCGCCACCGCTCCCTGCAGGACGGGTTCCGCGGTCCGCCGTGTTGTAGTCGAACATCACGATCCAGTTCGCGGGATAACCGTTCGCGTGAAAATGCATCGACTGCCGCTCGAACTGATCGCCTGCGCCGTTCTGTCCATGCACGAACACGATCGGCACGCGCGTCTTGTCGCCGATGTCTTCACTGCCCGCGACCGGCGCCGGGTCCCATTTCTGACCCGCTTCTGCCGCGAGTGAGATGCCCACCGTGCACATCAGTACGAGGAACGTTTTCCACGATTGCATGAGTTTGCCTCCAGTAGGGGTATAGATCATATTGCGACTGCGATGACAATTTGTCAGCCTTGATCAGATACCGTACCCCGGAGTTCCCAAATAGTCAACAAAATTGATCGAATAAGTGAGGTCAGATGCACGGATCCGCAAAGTTACATTCCGTAACGATTGGATTGTTGGTGCAGACAGGCGAGTCTGCGTTATTCGCGGTAGCTTTTGTCCGTGAGCCGCCCATCCACGAAGCGCATGTCCACACGGCCTGATTCGCCCGCCGGCCCCACCCACTGCCAGAGATACTGCTTCGTCTGCGTGCCACTCGCGTCTTCCATCGTCAACGAGGCACGGCCCTCGCGCCCAAACTTCTGCGCGACTTCTGTATACGAAGTGCCCAGGGCCACTGCGTCGAACGATTCCCGCGCAATGGGTGGCGCTGGCGGTTCCTCGGAATCGGCACTAGCGGGAACTGCATCAGCGATCGGCATGTCGGAAACGCCAGGGTCGGGCGTCTCAGGCTCCACAGGCGTATTGTTCTCAGGCTGCGCTACAATCGGTGCTAAATTCACAGCGGTAGCCGCATTCTCCGGATCCGGTTCGGCTGCCGGTTCATCCGCGGGAACCGGTGGAGCGGGTGTATTGTCCACACGCGCCGATTCCGCAGCGTTCATCTCGACACGCTCCAGCGAAGCGGTTTTCACAGGCACGACTTCTGTCGGCCGCGGCGCCAAGTCCCGCCGTAACTCCTCGATGAGTGCCCGCTGGGTCGCTTCTGATCGTGCCACATCGTCCCGCAGCCGGTACTCGGCACTCCGCTGGCCGACCATATAGGCCGCGGCAATCCCCAGCAGGCTGACGGCGAGCGTGATCAGGAGCGAAGCGAAAGTCTTCTGCATGGGAGGATTTCAGGAACGTCCGATGAAATGTTTGGTACACATGACATCATTATCAGTTATTCCAGAATCGATCAGCAAGGAAGTCCTGAGAGGTGAACGCACCTCTTGTAACGCCCCGAAAATCCCGCAAATATCGTCAGCCCCCTTGTTTCGCGCCTGAGTGTGTGGCCGAATGGAATGCAACAAGCTGCATATATCTATAGGGGACGCAGGGCGGGCCGAGCGGCGGTGTCTCGCGCATGAGGAAGGATTGGCATATACTCTCGCGCGGGGATTCAGGGGGATATTTCATGCAAGAGCGCCGCAGCGTGGTTCGCCGCCAAGCGGACCGTGAACTTTTCGACCTCATCGAGCAGAAGACCGGCGTCAAGCCCGCGCAAATGGTCCGCGAACGCAAGTTGCGCCGCGCCATCCGGCACACCTGCCGCGCCGTGATCGACATCGAGGTGAAGCATTCTCCGGGGCAAACCCTCGTGTGGGAGTCTGACCGCCACCAAATCAAGGCGCGTGTGCTCGATCTTAGTGAGGGCGGCGCATCGCTTTTCTGCAAGCACGACCTGCGCCAGGGCACCCGCGCGCGCGTCGGCGTCAAGCTCTACGACGGCTCGATTATCGAAGCCGACTCCGAAGTCCGCTGGACCTCGTTCAAGGAGCAGAAGCAGGGCTACGCCATCGGCGTCCAGTTCGTCTCTATCGACGAGCGAAACCAGCGCCGCCTCCACAACTTCCTCTCCGAGATCGACGCTACCCTCGGTATGGGCCTCGAGATCGCTGAGTGAAGAATGGCCTGAGAGTTTATTTCCCCGCGAGATGCTTATCGAACCACGCGGCCAGCGCAGCGGCGGCCTGTTGCGCCTGTTCGCCCTTGTAGCCATGACCCGCGCCGGGCATCGTGATGAAGTCCGCGGCGATGCCAGCTTCCTTCAGCGCCGTGAACATTTTCTCGCTGTTGCTGATCGGCACGGTCGTGTCCTTGTCACCGTGAATCAGCAGCGTCGGCGCGTCGTCCTTTGTCACGAACGTAATCGGCGAGATCGCCTCCGCCTGCGCAGGGTCGAAGTCGAGCGCAGGATACCGCTCGTTCTTGCCGACGATCGTCCGCAGGTCCACCGGCGGATAGTAGGCGACGACCGCCGCAACCCGATTGGATTCGCGGTCGATTTCGTCTTTCGCCGACGCATCGCCTTCGTCGCTCGCCAGCCCAAGCATGAGCGAGAGATGGCCGCCCGCGCTCGCGCCGTAAACGCCAATCTTGCCCGGATCGATGCCGAAGTCCTTCGCGTTGTGCCGGATGAATCGCACCGCGCGCCGCATGTCCGCCACCGCGTCAGGCACCTTGAAGTAAGGACTGCTTCCATGCCGCACGACGAAGATCGTGTAACCCTTGTCAAGCAGTGTCGTAAACCGGCCGCCGCTCGTGCGCGACTCAACCATGGCTTCATCGAGGTCAAAGTACTCCGATCGCCAGCCACCGCTGACGACGTTGATGAGTCCGATACCATTCGACGCTGCTTCAGGTTTGACCACGTCGAAGGTCAGCGCCATGCCCGCTTTGTGGCCATAGATATGATCCTTGCTGAGGATGTATCCGTCGCCCGCCAGCGCGAGCGGCGCCGCGCCGAGGAACAGGACAAGGACAGTGCAGAGAAACGCGTAGCGTTGCATGAGCGAAGCCTCCCAGGCTGCGCCGGCCCAAGTCCGGCGAACGGACATTCTGCGCCAAGCAGCCTGCCGCCGCAAGCTGGCCCCATCAGGCCCGGACACCTGTCCAGATTGGCGTTCCGGCGATGAATGCCAGTGCAACGTCTGTCGTCTATACTAAGGGAAAGTCCTGCCCTGTTCGGGCGGGAAAGGGAGAAGGATGTACCTCATGAACACGTATCGTAAGTACATGACGTGGCTGGCCGTACCCGTGTTGATTATTGCGGCGGCAGGCTGCGAAACCACAGGCGAATCCGCCGGCCTTGGTGCCCTCATCGGCGCGGGTGCTGGTGCGGTCATTGGCGGCATTGCCGGCGACGGACAAGGCGCGCTGATCGGTGCGGCGGTTGGCGCCGGCGTCGGCGCGGCGGGCGGCGCGATTGCACACGATGTGCGCAAATCACGCGCTGAACAAATAAAGCCGGCCACGCAGACCGCCGAGACCTATCATTACCAGCCCAGCGCAGGTCAGAGTCTTGTTTTCGAGGACGCTGGAGTAAATCCGCCTGTTACACGCAGGGGGCAGTTCATCGAGGCGCGCATGCAGTACGCCTTGCTCGGCGCCCCGAATGGTATTGCCGTCACGGAGCGCCGCATCATTCTCAAGGACGATAAACTGATCTCGGAGATCTCCGCCGAAGAACATACACGTAACGACGGCACCTGGGTTAGCACGCAGGAATTCAAAGTGCCGGACAGCTGGACGCCCGGTGAGTACATCATCGAGCAGAGCGTGCAATCCCCGCGCCTGACGGTCTCCGGCCGCGCGCGTTTCAGGGTCGAATAGTTACTTTCTTTTTGAGAAAAAGAAAGTAACCAAAGAAAAAACGTTGCGGTGGGCCCGATTGGCCCACCGATTTTTTATTGGGCGATACGTTGATTTAATTCGTCCAAGAACTCTTCGCCGAAAACATCCCTGACGATCTCGGCGACGCCAGCATCAAGACCTTTCGTGGCCGCGGCGCGCCTGTGGTTGCAGGGAAATCCGAGCGCGCCTTCCTGCACCGTGAGCAGCGGACGCTTGCCCTCGACGAGGTACAACGGCCACAGCGCGCAAGCCTTCGGCTTTACATCGATTGGCGCCAGTCCATGCTTGAGCGCGGCCGAATGCAGCGAGCATAGCGTCGCGCCCTTCGCGTCGCGATACGCGAAAACGCAGCGCCCATGCGGGTCCGTCGCCAGGCACGAACCGCCGTCCGTCTCCTCAAAGGGCTCAATAAACTCACCGCTTTGCCGGAGTCCGCGCGCATACTTGGCTGCATCCGGCATCGAACCGACGATCCTGTTCATCTCTCGCGGGTCGACATAGACTTCGTAGGTTTCGCAACACCCGCGCTCACGGCCGATGCACTTCATCGGCTCGCAGCGGTGTCTCAACGCGCGTAACGCCGCGAGGTCGACGCGCACGCCCTGGATCACGCATTCACCCGCCGCGGCCATCGGTTAGCACCCGTTTGCCGCGAGCTTGGCATCGAGGAACCGCTTCGCGCGCGGCACGTCGGCCTCGTCCAGATGCTCGATGATGATGGGAATGTTGGGATGGGATCGCGAAAGGCGCTGCAGATACAGGTCGTAGTTCAGCGAGCCGAGTCCCGGAGGCGGCAGCTCGATCTTGCCAACCCCGCGCAGCGCATGGCCCTCGCCCGCGTCGATGTCGGCCAGTTGAACACCCTGGTCCGACGCCGCGCGCTTCACGTCCTTCGCATGCGCAATCTTGATGTCGTCGGAGAGCGTGTCGAAGATGTGGCCGATGACGTTGTCCATGTCGTCGATGTTGTGATCCTCGAAGTAGTTTGTCGGATCCATCAGCAATCCAAGAGCAGGATGCGGAATATCGGCAAAAATCCGCAAGGTTTCTTCGACCGATCCAATGACGTTGTTGACATACGTTTCAGTGCAAAAGATCGCTCCATGTTTATGAGCGCATTGCGCGAGATCTGCGATGATGTCGCGGCAGATCTCGTAGCCGTCCTCGGTCTTGTTCTTCGGGTGATGCACCCAGTCACTGTCCGGGTCGAAGGTGCCGGTTTCGCTGATGACATACGGCGTACCGAGCTCCCGTGCGTGGCGGATGATCTGCTTGAGCCGTTCGATGTTCTGCCTGCGCCGATCGGGATCGGGATGCACGAGGTTGGTGTAGCCGGACACCGCGCAGATGGGCAAATCGTATTGGCGAAACGTGTCGCGAATTTTCTTGCAATTCTCGGAGGTGATGTTTTCGTTGGAAAGATCCATGTCCTTGAACGAGAGATCGAGCTGGACCGTATTGAACCCATGCGTGCGGATGCGCTTGGCGGTTTCCTCAAGTGTGTAGGGGAAATAAGCGGTGAAAATTCCGACTTGAAGCATAAGTCAGCCGATTTTCCTGACCGATCCCGGTATCACAGCCTGACCCGAATCCGCGCTGGCCATCGCCGCGAAACAGAGCGCCAGGCTGCGCAGATTGTGCGTTGCGCTGTTCGACGTATCGCGCCCTTCTTCAATCGCAAACAGCAACTCCGCCATCGTACCAACGAAGCCGTTCCGGAACCACTCGCCGTCGAGCACGGGCCGCGCAATGCCATCGGCCTTATACAGCGTGACGCGCTGATGGTTCAGGTCGGGCCCTTCGCTGTGGATCGATCCATGCGTTCCGGCGATGAAAGTGGTGTCGCGCGCGCCGTATGGAGTCGCCGCGTCGAAGGTGATCGAAGCCTGTGCGCCGTCGTAGTCGACGAGCACCTGCGCGAGCAACGGCGCCTTATTTGCCTGGCCCGCGGCGCGCGCCGCGCTTGCCACCACGCGCATCGGCACGCGTGAACCCATGAAACATGTCAGGATGTCGAACCAATGAATACCAAAATCGTAGAGAACCATGTTGGGAATGTCGTCGAAGGCAGTGCCTTTGGTCCACGTGTGGTCCCAATGCACGGCGAAACGCACAGCGGTCACTTCGCCAATAAGCCCCGCAGCAATCGCATAGCGGATGTAACTCCAATGCGGCGCCCAGCGGCCGTTTTGATTGACCGCCAGCTTCAGGCCTCGCTCGTCGGCGAGCGCGCACAGGCGCAGACCCAAGTCCAAATCGGTGACGAAGGGCTTTTGGCTCAGCACGTGCTTTCCTGCGCGGAGAGCGTCTGCAATCATCTCGGCGCGGATCTCGGGATGCGTCGCGAGATCGACCACGCCGACATCCTCGCGCGCCAGAGTGTCACGATAGTTTGTACTGATGCAGGCGCCAGGAAAGAACCGCTCGCGCAGGATGTTGGCCTTGGCCGGTGTGCGGTTGCACAGCGTGATCACGGGAAATCCGGCGGAGCGATACGCCTCGAGGTGGTAGGCCGCGATGTCGCCACAGCCGATCAGCGCGATGCCGGGAAATGGCCCACGTGGGCGCGGCGGCAAATACGGTAGGGCTGGTGCCGCGATTTCGCGTTCTGGCGGCTTGGCATCGACTCGCAGATCGGCTTCAGGCACGTCGCCATCCCATGCATGGACAAGAACAACCGTAGGCTTATACCATGAAGTGGAACGGCTGCTCTAGGGTGACTCATGCGCGCGACCGAAAGCGGCAGCGCGCTGCCGCAGTCCAAAGAGGTGCCATGCGAAACGTGATTGCTCTTGTGTTGGTGAGTTTGGTGATCGCGCCCTCGACATTCGGAGAAGGTGCCGCGCCGCACGCGGAGGCGATTGGCTGGCGCCTGGGCGTGCAGTGTTTTTCGTTCAACAAGCTGACCTTTACCGAGACGGTCGACAAGGTGCATGAACTCGGCCTGAAGTACGTTGAGGCGATGCCCTTTGGATTGTTGAGCCCCGATCACCGCGATGTCGCCACGAACGAAAAGATGGCGCCGGAATATCGGCAGATGATGAAGGACAAGCTCTCCGCGGCGGGTGTGAAGCTGGTGAACTACGGCGTCGTGACGCCTCCGAACGATGAAGTCGCCTGGCGCAAGGTCTTCGATTTTGCGAAGGACATGGGCATCGAGACCATCACGGCCGAGCCAACGGCGGACGCGCTCGACCTCGTCGCGAAGCTCTGTGATGAATATGAGATTAATGTCGCGATCCACAATCACCCGATTCCGTCGGCGTACTGGAACCCGCAGGCCGTGCTCGATGCGGTGAAGGGACGCACGAAACGGATGGGCTCCTGTGCGGACGTTTCGCATTGGCAGCGATCGGGGCTTGACGTGGTCGAATGTCTGAAACTGCTTGAAGGCCGGATTCTTGGCTTCCACTTTGGCGAGGTGGATGGGGTGATGGCGGCGGAATTTGCGAAGAAACGCGAAGGGCTCGCGCTGGACGATCCGAACTTCCCAACGATGGTGGCGCATGTGCGCGGGATTCCCAATGTGGTGTACGGCACCGGCCCGGCGGACATGCACGCGTGGCTGGCGGAGATCCGGCGCCAGAAGTTCAGCGGTGTGTTTTCAATCGAGGCATTCTTTGAATTGAATCCGAACGATGCAATGGAAATGATGCGGCAGTGCATTGTGTATTTCGACAAGGCTGCGGTGGAATTTAGCGGGAAATAGGAGAAGCGAATATGGGATACCAAATCACGGATGACCAAATCGCGCAGTTTCACCGGGATGGTTACTTGCTGGTGAAGGGCCTCTTCGATGCGGAGGAGGCGCGGATGATGCTCTCGGCCGCGCGGGGTGACGACACGATCGATGAGAATGCGTTTAACGTGACCGATGCGGCGGGGCGCAAGAGCCGCATGACGCTGTGGAACCATCCGAGCGATGACATCTTCGGCGCAGTCGCGCGGTGCCGGCGCATGGTGGATACTTCGGAGCGGTTGCTCGGCGACGAGGTGTATCACTACCACTCGAAACTCTCGATGAAGGAGCCGAAGGTGGGAGGGGCGTGGGAGTGGCACCAGGACTATGGCTACTGGTACCAGAACGGCTGTCTTTTTCCTGACATGCTCAGCGTGATGATCGCCCTCGATCCCTCGACGCGCGAGAACGGCTGCATGCAAGTGCTGAAAAGCTCGCACAAGCTCGGCCGCGTCGAGCACCGGCTCACCGGCGACCAAACCGGCGCGGACTACGACCGCGTCGCATGGGCCAAAGAACATTTCGAGCTTGTCTACTGCGAGATGGACCCCGGCGACGCGTTTTTCTTCCACGGCAACACGTTGCACGCCTCCGCGCCAAACGACAGCGACAAGCCGCGCTGGGTACTGCTCTCGTGCTACAACGCCAAGCACAACAATCCTTACAAGGAACACCACCACCCAAGCTATACACCGCTCGCGAAGGTCGAGGACTCTGCCGTCCGCGAAGCCGGCACAAAACAGCTCGATACGCACCGCGCGTACATGGACGTCCGCAAGGATCGGACGACGAAGGCGGGAAAACCCTAACGGTTTTTCTTTGCTTACTTTCTTTTATCAAAAAGAAAGTAAGTCCACCTTTTCTTTGATAAGAAAAGGTGGAGCCAAAAGAAACCGTTGTGACTACTCCGAAAAAGTTTTCAAGCGAGGATGTCGTGCACAACATTGCCGTGCACATCGGTCAATCGGAAGTCGCGGCCGGCGTAGCGGTAGGTGAGTTTGGTGTGGTCGAAGCCGAGCAGGTGGAGCATGGTGGCGTGGAGGTCGTGGACGTGGACTCGTTTTTCGACGGCTTGCCAACCGAATTCGTCGGTGGCGCCGTAGGCTAGGCCGCCTTTGACGCCGCCGCCGGCTAACACGGCGGTGAAGCCGTAGTGGTTGTGGTCGCGGCCGTTGAGTTTGCCGGCGTTCGCGCCGGGGGTGGGCAGCTCGACGGTGGGCGTGCGGCCGAATTCGCCCGTTAGCAGGATCAGGGTGGAATCGAAGAGGCCGCGCTGCTTGAGGTCCTTGATGAGGGCGGCGATGCCGCTATCGCATTCCTTCGCGAGTCTTCGGTGATTGTCTTCGATGTCGTCGTGGTTGTCCCAGGGCTGGCCTTCGCCGTGCCAGACCTGCACGAAGCGGACGCCGCGCTCGACAAGCCGCCGTGCGATGAGCAACTGCCGCGACTGCACGCTCGTGCCGTACATCTCGCGGACGGACTCGGGCTCCTTGCTGATGTCGAAGGCGTCGCTGGCTTCGAGCTGCATGCGGTAGGCGAGCTCGAAGGAGTGGATGCGCGCTTCGAGTTCGGGCGCGTCGCCGTGGGCGTCTGCGTGCATTGTGTTGAGGCGATCGAGCAGATCGAGCTGCGCGCGCTGGTCGCGCTGCGAGACGTATTTGTTCTTGACGTATTCGATGAGCTTGTCGACCTCGACGTTCTTGGTGTCGACGTAAGTGCCCTGGTAGATGCCCGGAAGGAAGCCGGACTGCCAGTTCTGCGATTCCTGGATGGGGTAGCCGTTCGGGCACATGGAGACGAAGCCGGGCAGGTTCTGGTTCTCCGTGCCTAGGCCGTAGGTGACCCAGGAGCCGAAGCTGGGGCGCACGAGCCGCGCCTCGCCGCAATTCATCAGCAGGAGCGAGGGCTCGTGGTTCGGAATGTCGGCATACATCGAACGGACGAGGCAGAGATCGTCCGCGCATTCCGCTGTTTTCTCGAAAAGTTCACTGATCTCGAGGCCGCTCTGGCCGTATTTCTTAAAGGTGAAGGGAGACTTGTAGGCCGCGCCTGTGGGGCGTTCGGTGCGCAGCGTGTCGATGGGGAGTTTCTGGCCGTGCATCTCGGTCAGGCGCGGCTTGGGATCGAAACTGTCCACATGCGAGAGGCCGCCGTTAAAGAAAATATGAATCACGCGCGTGGCTTTGGGCGTGAAATGCGGCGCGTGCGGCGCGAGCGAGGTCGGTGCGCCTGCGGAGGCGGTGGTAGACATACCGGCGCCAAGCAGGCCCGCGAGGCCATAGGCGCCGAAACCCAGACCCGTGCGGCGCAGGAAATCGCGGCGCGAGACCGCGAAGTCGTCTGGCGATGTCAGCTGGTGGCTCATCGTATGTTTACGGTCGCGCGGGAGCGCGACCCTCCCAGTTCAGTCCACATACATTAGCTCATTGCTCAGCAGCAAAACCTGCGCGAGCTGTTCCCACGGGCCGAGAGGGGGTGGGGGCGGTGCGGGTGGCCCCGTGAAGTCGGTGCGGGCCTCCCAATCGATGCGGTAGGGATTAGAGTCGTTTGGCGTTTCGACATAGCGGACGCGCTGCGTCCACTCGAAGGAATCATAACCGTCGCTCGGGCCGCATTCGGTGACGAAATCGATCGCATCGCCCGCGCGGACGGAGACGTGCTCGTGCGTCATGTCGGTGAAGCTGTTGTGCACGGCCCACCGGCCGAGAATTCCGTGGCGGCTGGATACGATAGACCCGGTGACGCCGTCGCCGTTGGCGTCGGAGTGACGCAGGCGGCCGGAGATGCGCACGGCGCCGTCGAAGGGCGCGACCCAGCGGCGGACGGCGGCGGTCTCGCGCGTGCGGCCCGGATGTCCGCCGCGGCTGCCGAGGGAGACCCAGGCCAGCTTCGGATCCGGCATCGTGTTGCTCACACGCCATTGCCCGTCGACGAACGCGCCGAAAGGTGTGAACTCATGGACGAGACCGGTGATCGGATCCACACCGCCGTAGCCGTAGTGCCATGGGGACGGCGGCGGAGGTTCGGGGCCGTTGTCGAAGGGGCGCGCGAGGAAATCACGAACCAGCGCCGCTTCTTCCGGATTGGGATCGCGCTGATACGTGAGACGGAACATTGCCAAAGCGCGCGCGTCGGGGTCTGCGCAGGCCGTTAATTCCTGGCGCGCGGCGAAGGTCCGCGCCTGCTCGACGACGAAGGGGCTGTTCATCAGGAAGAGGGCTTGCTGCGGGACCACGGTTTCGTAGCGTTGCGGTGCGTGTGCGTCGGGCGTGGCGAAGTCGAAGGAACGGAATACGCTGGGGAGGTTCTGGCGCTCGACGAGGCCATAAAGCGTGCGGCGGGCCATGAAAGGCGGGTTGAACATTTCGATCGCGGGCCCACCCTGCGCGAGGTCAAGCGCGCCGGATGCGGCGAGGAGCGAATCGCGCATGGACTCGAAATCGAGCCGGCGGCGGTTCTGTTTCCACAGGAGTCGGTTCTCCGGATCCGCCGCGGCGCCGTCCGCGCGATCGAGGCTGGCTTGGCGGTAAGTGGCGGAAAGCACGATCATCCGATGAAGGTTTTTAATAGACCAACCGTCGTCCATGAAGCGGCGCGCGAGGCAATCGAGGAGTTCCGGGTGGGAGGGCGGATCGCTGCGCAGGCCGAAATCGCTCGGCGTGGCGACGAGCGGCTTGCCGAAGTGGTGCGCCCACACGCGGTTGACGAAGACACGGGCAGTCAGCGGATTTTCGGGATTGGCGATCGCGCGCGCGAGTTCGAGCCGGCCGCTACCGTCGGTGAAGGGTACTCGATCATCGCGATCGAGCACACCGATGAAGCGGCGCGGGACGGGCTCTCCCTTGTTGTCTTCCTTGCCGCGGAGAAACACATACGGGTCGAAAGGCTTTTCGGCGTCGGTTAGAACCATTGCGCGATCCGGCCGGCCCCGGTGCGTAGCTTTGTGGTTCTCGACAATGTTTTTCTTGCCAGTGATACGTTCGCGGACGGGTACTTCGCTGAGTTCGAAAGCGTCTGCCTGCTTTACGTTTGCCGGATAACCCTCGCCATAGAGCACCTGGCGCAGTGCTTCGTCGTTCGCATTTGCGAGGGCCGTCGGCAGCATGGGTTCCGTGCCGGTTTCCTGCGCCGCCTGCACGCGCCCGGCCACGAAGCGAATCCATTGCGTGTCCACATCTGCGAAAAGCACGCGATAACGCTCAGCGGCTTCATCGAGAGTCGCTGGAGGCGATTTGAAGGTCTCGGCGACGCGCGGGTTCAACGATGCGCCGGACGATTGCAATGCCGCCAGCGCAGCGGGTGCTTCCGCGGCGAAGGTTTCGTTTGGCAGTTTTGCCAGCGCGCACCAGACGCCGAGGACGGGATCGGCCGCGCGATCGGTTTTGAAGAAATCCACCCAGCGCCGGAGCAACTGGTGATTGAGATTGCGTTCCTTGGCTAGACGCAGGAAGGCCTCGTTGTCTTCAATGCCTTGAGCAAGGCGCGCGGCGAGGAGGTACTCGCCGATGCGCTCGTGTGCGTGCTTGACGAGTTCGACGTGCACCTCCGAGACGTAGGCGTTGACGTCGTCTTCCTTCTGTTTCAGAATATTGAGATAGTCCTGATACTGCGGATTCGCCGGGTCGGGTTCACGGATGAGCGGCAGCTCTGCGGGTTCCCGGCTGCTGCGAAAAACGCCGTAGAGCGAGTAGTAGTCCTCTGCAGGGATTGGATCGAACTTGTGATCGTGGCAGCGGGCGCAGGTGACCGTGAGCCCGAGGAGCCCGCGCGAAACTACGTCGATCCGATCGTCCACGATGTCGTTTTGCACTTCGAGGAAACGCCGGCCGAGAGTCATGAACCCCATCGCTGCCAGGGGGCGCTTGTCCTCGCCGAGGTCGAGCTTGTCGGCCGCGAGCTGCTGTACAATGAAGTCGTTGTACGGCAGGTCCTCGTTGAACGCACGCACGACATAATCGCGGTAGGTATAGCTAAAGGCGAAGAAACGGTCCTGGTTGAAGACGTAGCCCTTGGTGTCCGAATAACGCGAAACATCGAGCCAGTGCCGTGCCCAGCGCTCGCCATATTGAGGCATCGCGAGTAATTTTTCGACCAGTTCGCCGTAGGCCCCGAGGCGGTCGTCGTGGACGAAGGCCTCTACATCCGATGGTGCAGGCGGCAGACCGACGAGATCGTAGTAGAGCCGGCGGATAAGCGTGCGGCGATCAGCCTCAGGCGAGGGTGCGAGTCCTTTCGCATCCAGCTTGGCGAGGATGAATCGGTCCACTTCAGCGCGGGGCCAGGCGGGATTTGATACGGCGGGCAAGGCAGGCATGGTCACCGGCTGGAAAGCCCAGTGCGTACGCTTGGCCTCGGCCATGCGTTCTGCGGTGCTGTACGCCGACTCCGGTGCCGGTGCGGCTTCTGTGGCGTCATGTGGCCAATGCGCGCCTGCGCGGACCCATTCGGTGAGGAGATCGATTTCCTCCGGGAAGAGCTTCATATCCGGCGGCATCTTGATTTCGCCGCTGTAACGAATTGCCGCGACCATCCGGCTGGCGTCCGGCTCGCCCGGCACGACGATGGGACCTGTGTCCGCACCGCGAGTGAAGGCGGCGTAACTATCGAGGCGGAGTCCGGATTCCTGCTTCTTCTCGCCGTGGCATTCGTAGCAGGTCTCGGTCAGGAGCGGCTTGATCTTCTGTTCGAAAAATTCAGGCGACGTGAGGTCGAGCTGAGTGCCTTCGGCGGCTGCTTGGCGGCTAACGCCAAATAGCGTCACCAGATACACCGTACCTGCGACTGCTATCCAACCGCGCTTGAAAGCCCAATCCACGCCCATATGCCTTATTCTCGCATACCTGCGCCATACCGGCAACCGCGCGGGGATTGTGGTGCGTCAGGTTGTTGCCGGCATTTGTGATAGGCGGAACAGCTTCGGAAGGAAGTAAAGGGGCCAGACTGTGATGATGAAATTCGGAATCCACCATGAAGGGTCGAATTCGCCGCGGATGGTCCAGAAGGAAATGGCCATCAGGCCGGCGCAGAAGGTGAGGCAGAGGGAGACAGCGGTGTACATGACCCAGGACGGATGACCGCGGCGAAACTGCCGGAGCGCCATTAATCCGCATACGCTGAAAATCACGTCGAGCGGGAAGAAGGACCAGTTCCACGCGACGACGGCGGGGTCATCGTAGTCGCTGTAGAGGTACTCCTTCGGAATATCGAGCAGCCCAAGCACCATGAGCAGCGACACAGCCCAGTAGATCAGAAATGTGACATCGGTCGCCCAGAGAAAGGGCTTCATCTGTTTCATCAAGCGGTTCATTTCGGCAGAGCTCCTGTGGACGGCAGCGCGTTGATCGGGCGATCGTCCTTGAGTTGAACCCCGCTGAGCTTGCGATGGAGCGCTTCACGGACGAGCCACGCGAGCGTATCGGCCGCGGCCTCGTAGGGCAGGCCTTCCGGACGGATGTTTGAGACGCAGTTGCGCTGCGCGTCCGTGTTGCCGGAGCGCGGGTTGTAGACAAGGTACGCGCCGAGGCTGTCCGGCGAGCCGAGGCCGGGGCGTTCGCCGATGAGTGAAATGATCGCGCGTGCGCCCATGATCTCGCCGATCTCGTCTTGCGATGCGACGCGGCCGTAGCGCACGAGAGGTACAGCACCAACGACGAGGTTTGCTTCGCGCAATCGCCGGATTAGCGTCTGCGCGACGGGTACTGCATGGCGTTGTGCTGCCACGGCGGAGAGTCCGTCGACGATGGCAATGACTACGTCGGGCTTCGGGTGCACGGAAATGAATTTTTCCAGTCGACTCCGGGAGTCTTTATTTAATTTCCGGCCGAAATCGGGCCGGTGCAGATACGCCGGTCTGGAATCGGCCGCTGTATCGAGCGAGATGCTTTCGAGACCGGTAGCACCGAGTTCCGCAGCCACCGCGCCACGATCGAGTTCGCCGTAGACGGCGTCCATCGCGCGGGCGTGGTCGGCTTGGAAGGCAAGCAATTCGCGCGTCGGCAGGCTGGTGCCTGCGCGGCCCAGCGCGATCCGCGCGGCGGTGTGCGCGCGCAGGCCAGCCCAGGGATCGGGCGCGGTGGGTGGCGGCAATTTTTCGGCGGGGGTCACGTAACTCTCGTTTCCTTCCTGAAGTGTGCAAGCATAGTGGACCTAGCGCTGTGCGGCAAGCAGCGGCGCGAAAAGCGGCAGCGAGCTGCTGCAGTCCAAAGCACGATAGGTTCAGACTGATGTTTCGAAGCAAAATCGGTGCGCAGGGGTACACCTTTGGCTCGCTACGCGAGCTGTTGGCGAAGGCTTCGCCTCTACGGAGTGGGGATGAACTCGCGGGCGTTGCTGCGGCAAACGCGGAGGAGCGGGTTGCCGCGCAGATGGCGCTGGCGGAGGTGGCGCTAACGCAATTTCTCAAAGAAGCGATTGTTCCGTATGAGAATGATGAGGTCACGCGGCTCATCGTCGATTCACACGACAAGGGCGCATTCGCGCTGGTCGCTGGGTTAAGCGTCGGAGAATTTCGCGATTGGCTATTGTCGGATGCGGCGACGCCGGAATCGCTCGTGAAACTTGCGCCTGGGCTGACGCCTGAAATGGCGGCGGCTGTCAGCAAGCTCATGCGGAATCAAGACTTGGTACTCGTCGCGAAGAAAATTCGCGTCGTGACACGGTTTCGCAACACACTCGGTCTGCCGGGGCGACTTGCGATTCGCCTGCAACCGAACCATCCCACCGACGAACCGCGCGGGATCGCGGCGACCATCATCGACGGGCTGATGTACGGTTGCGGCGATGCGGTAATCGGTATCAATCCGGCGACGGACAATGTCGGTGTATGCGTTGGCCTGTTGCGGATGCTCGATGCGTTGATTCGAAAATATGAAATTCCGACGCAGTCCTGTGTGCTCGCGCACGTGACGACGTCGATGGAGGCGATGGCGCAGGGCGCGCCGATGGATCTGGTGTTTCAGTCGGTCGCGGGCACGCAGAAGGCGAATACGAGCTTTGGTATTTCGCTCGCGATGCTGGACGAGGCGCACCGCATGGCGCTGGCGCTCAAGCGCGGACCGCTCGGCGACAATGTGATGTACTTCGAGACGGGACAGGGCTCGTGTCTGTCCGCCGACGCGCACCACGGTTGCGACCAGCAGACGCTCGAGGCACGCGCGTATGCCGTCGCGCGAAGATTCCGGCCGTTGCTGGTGAATACGGTGGTCGGTTTCATTGGG